>JAABUH010000855.1_pt1 | contig 39546 bp, 34 predicted proteins | sample 5559121 | NCBI WGS metagenome assembly JAABUH01 (sample SAMN10711871, study PRJNA513364) | rock metagenome | isolation source: Antarctica rocks | place: Antarctica: Victoria Land, Battleship Promontory nord | collected 2015-12-28
ATGTGAGGTCCGCAGAAGACGCACGATGAAAGCCGCCACTCAACGGACAGGCAAAAAATCGTGTCATGTGCGTTGTCCGGCGGATTGGCGGCCGGAAGAGCCACCCGGGTTCGCACCGGGGTCCTAGAGAGTGATCCGACCGTAGCGAGGGTTACGCTGCATTGCAACAATCAGCTTGGCGACGCCGCCTACACAGCTCAGACGATACCAGGCATAGCCCGCCTTACATTGGGTGTCTCCGCGTTGCCAGGGACCACCTCGGCTCAAGAGCCGACCGGCAGGCTGGTTGGTTGGTGTGCCCCACCCTTGCTCGCGATTACCCAATCCTGAGCACGGGCCGATGATGTCGGACAGCGATCAACAAGCGTGAGCATGGAGACGCCTGATGTGAGCACGGCTCCTGCCTGCGATCATTCAACCCGAGCAAGAGTTGGTGATGAAAGCGAGCACGGACGCCGATAATGGCGAGCGGCTACATGCAATACCAACGGCCTCTGACATCGACCTGTCAGCAAGCAAGGCCGGGCTCTGCCCAGACCCGCCAAAGGCCTGAGGCCTTTGGAAACCCATTTTTTAAAAGTCCAGGTTTCCAAAGGCTTGCCTTTGGCGGAGTCCAGAGGCAGAGCCTCTGGCCTTGCTTGCCGGACCGGTCACACTCAAGGGTCGTTGGTGTAAGGCCCGCCAGCAGAGGGTCGATCAGATCGCCTCCCCCTGCCCACACAGGGGCGCACTCCATTCTCCCCCGCGGGACGCCCCGATGCACCAGCCATCCCCGCCTCCCCGTTCGTCCTCCCCCTCGCCTTGTCCCCGTCTCTTCTCAGGCGTCAGTCCTGCACCACCAGGAACCCTCCGTGCTCGCACAGGGCGGCGAGCGCGTCGGCCACGGCCTCCAGGTGGGCGGTGTTGTGCTCGATCACCGGGGCGGCCGAATGCGGGCCCTCTGCAGCCGGACGCGCGGCGGCGTCCCGGCGCCGGTCGACCACCCCGGTCAGCTCCCGAAGGGCGGCCTTGACCGCCTCCCGGGAGATCGTCTGCAGGCCCGGGGCGCAGAGCGGCTCCGGGGCGATGCTGAGTTCCAGGACGAGCACCACGAGCTGTTCCATCGCCTTGTGGCGATCACCCTGCTGCAGGTGCTGGAGAAGAAGGCAGATCGGCTGTACGGCATCGAACGTGTCGAGTGAGGCCATGATCGAAGGCATCCTTGTGGAGCTGCGCCGGTCTTCGAGGGCCACTCGCCTGGTGAACCCGCCACGCCCGGCATGAACCGCGAACAGGGGAAAACCAGGATGCGTGGCTGTAGTTCGCGAGATCGGCAGGATCAAAGCAAGATTGCCGTGTGCAGCGTCGTCACAGTTTGCATACTATTGTATGCGCCGATGAAGTGTGGACCCTGCGCGAGGTTCTACGGCGCCAATACTTGTCCACCGGATGTCTCTGCCCGGTGGACGATCTCGCAGGCGAGCGGCAGCGGCTTGCCGTGCCGTCCGTCCCAGGTCAGCGCCTCGCAGCGGCTGGGCAGCCCGCCACGCATCGCCAGCACGTCACGCGCGATGCAGGCGTTCTCGTTGCCGCCGAGCGGACGGCGGCAGGGCTCGCCGGACGCTGCCAGGCAGCGTGGGCAGGCGAGCGCGACAGGGCGGGGCCGGTGGGCCACTCGGTGGCGCAGCGCAGGCACTGCACCGGGCCGGTGGCGAGGCGTCGCTGCACGACGCGGCTGGAGGTGAGGGGGCGGGATCGTCCCATGGTGCTCTGTCCCTTTCAGGGTTCTGAACACCTCCCCCGCCCCGCATCCCGGACCCGGGCGCGAAGGCGCGCCGGCTTCGGCGCGGGGCGCAGCGAGACCGGCGAAGCGGCTCGCCAGCCCTCCCCTTTGCGCACGGGTCCGGGCATGCGGCAGGCGCATTTCCTCCTCCGGCCTCTCGTCAGTCCCGCATGATTTGTTTTTGTTCTCCTGCGTTCCGGGAGTGACACCGCAGGACGCTCAATCAAGGTGATTGCAAATTAACTTATGCCAGGCGCTCTGATGCAGTATGCACGTTGCACCACCTTGTATCGGATCAATCATGCCCTCTGACAGCGCACCGTCATCCACCCTCGAATACGCCGCACAGATCGTGTCCGCCCATGTCTCCAACAACTCGGTGCAGAGCGGTGACCTGCCTGCCTTGATCCAGCAGGTCTACGCGGCACTGACTACGCTCGGGTCCGCGCCTGCACAGGCCGCCGAGAAGCGCGAGCCCGCGGTTCCGCTCAAGAAGTCCGTGTTCCCGGACTACATCGTCTGCCTTGAGGACGGCAAGAAGCTCAAGATGCTCAAGCGCCACCTGCAGACCTCCTACAACCTGACGCCGGACGCCTATCGCGAGCGCTGGGGCCTGCCGTCCAACTACCCGATGGTCGCGCCCAGCTATGCCGAACGTCGTTCCGCGCTGGCCAAGTCGATCGGCCTGGGCCGCAAGCCCAGGGTGGTCGCCGAGGCGCCTGCGGAAGCAGCCAAGCCGGTCAAGCGGGGCCGCAAGCCCGCCCATGCCGAGGCCGCCGAGTAGACTGGCGGCACCGTGCAGGGAGGCGGGCGTGTGTTCGATCCGGACACACGCCCGCCTCCCTGGCATCATCGATCCAGTGGGGCGCCGTCGCCATGCCGATCGCCTCGATCGGTTCGCGAGGCGCATCGCACCTCGCTGCGGCCCAGGCATCCGGCAGGGCGGCGCGGGCCTGCTGCAGCAGGGACGGCAGCCCGGGGGCCTGGGCGATCAGGTGCGGCGGGTCCGGGATCTCCGCCGCGCGGGTCCGACGTCGGCCGGCTGTGTGCAGCGAATCCGGTCCCGTCGGAGCATCGCTGGTCGCGGTCCTGGGGCGCCACTTGGTGAGGGCGGTGCGGCTCGGGCCGTGGCGCTGGGCCAGGGTGCTGGTCGTCCCTTTCGACGCGTGGAGCTCGGCTCGAACGCGCGGTGCCGTCCATGCGCTTCCGTGAAGAACTGCCGCCATGGGGCCGCCTCCTCCTGACGGCATGTCCGGGTCGAGCAGACGAGGAGGCCCCGTGCTTGAAGGTCCGGACGATACGGCTCGTGTGGCCTGCATTCCCTGCGAAGCGTCACGCCGGCCATGAGCGGCCTCCCGGCGGACAGGCGCAAGGTGGCGCCTGCGTTCTGGCGGGCGATCGAGTGCGTCGGGGTGCGACCCGCCGCGCCGTTGCGGCAGGCACGGCTTCCCGCGACACTCCATCTGGATGCGCAGGCGCTCGTCACCACCGCGCAGGACTTCGCGATCTGGACCGCGCCCGAAGCACTGACGGACGATCCCGGCATCGGGATCAAGCTGGTCCAGGCTACGGAAAGCACGGGACACCAGCCCTTGTTTCTCGCCGCGTGCCACGCCGCCGACTGCCTGGTGCGACCTGAGGTCATCGGCGCTTGGGCGCAAGATCATCGGCATTTCGGGCCCACAATCCGTGAGACTGTAGGGCGTGCCGAACCCACATCGGATGAGACTCGGCCCAAGCTCCGGTGAGACGAAACCGGGATCATCGGCCTGTGCCCACATTGCGTGAGACAGATCAGATCGGCAGGCTGGCGGCCACCATCCTTGGACAGGACGTGGCCGCCAGGAAGCCGCTGCCCAGGCCGTCCAGGAAAGGCGAGCCCGAGTCATGCGGGGTGGTCGCCGTGATGCCCGTGCTTTGCCATGTCGTGGTCGGCGTGGTGCATGTGCGCGTGGTGGTCCATCGGGTGCCGCCTGGCCTGCACGACCAGGTAGGCCGCCAGGGCGCCGAACGCGAGGTTCAGCCAGAAGGTGTAGTTCAGGCTGAACTGCGTCATCCGGGCGCGGATGTCGTGGTTCGGCGCGGGCACCAGACCGAGCGCGGTGAACGCCAGGTCCATCAGCAGGCCGGACAGCGCCATGGTCGCGAAGAACACCAGGCCGATGTAGGCCGCCATGCGCCAGCCGTAGTAGCGGCGGTAGGCGTCGAGCAGCGGCAGCACGATCAGGTCGGCGTAGAGGAACGCCAGCACGCCGCCGAACGAGATCCCCGACGCCCACAGCACCGCCGCCAGCGGCACGTTGCCGATCGAGCAGACGAAGCTGAGCACCGCGACCAGCGGACCGATCACCGCGTTGGCCGGCACCTGGACCCAGGGCGAGGTCCCCTTGAGGAACAGCGCCGCCCACCAGCCGTCCGGCACGAACACGGCGAGGAAGCCCGCGATCAGGAAGCCGATCACGATGTCCTTCCACAGCATGGAGGCGTCCATGATGAAGGTCTGCGCGACGCGGACCGGCAGCTCGGGATTGCGCAGCTTGGCCCACAGGGTGTCGCCCTCGACCGGCATGGCGGAGTGCTCGTGGCCGGAGCCGGCCTCCCTGTGGGTCCGCGCCGCCTCGACCAGCGCCGCCGGATAGGTCAGGTGCACGAGTGCCGCCATGATCGCCACCAGCACCACGCCGCCGATCCACTCGGCCGCGGTGAACTGCCAGCCGAGCAGGAGGTAGAGGATGATCCCCAGCTCGACCACGAGGTTGGTCGACGAGAACAGGAAGGCGAGAGAGGGCACCAGGGCGGCGCCGCGCTTGAACAGGGTGCGCGACACCGCGGCCGAGGCGTAGGAGCAGCTGGAGCTGGCGGCGCCGAACGCGGTCGCCAGCGCCACCTCCCGCAGCCCGTTGCGGCCGAGCGCCTGGCGCATGCGCTCCTGCGACACGACGGCCTGGATCAGCCCGGACAGCGCGAAGCCGAGCACCAGGCTCCAGCCGACATCCCAGAACATGCCGGCCGACATCACCAGCGCATCCCAAACCACCGAGAGAAAATGTCCCATCCCGGTCACTCCCCCTGCTGGGTGGACGGGGGGGCAGGCGTGTCGGCCGGGGCCCCGGCATCCATGCTCATGCCGCCCCTGGCATGGCCGCCATGCATGTGGTGGCCGCCGGCCGCCATCGAGGCCATGACGAGCTTGCCATAGTCGGCCTCGCTCATCGTCGGCAGCCTCTCCATGAAGGCGACGGCGTTCCACAGGTCGTCGTCGCCATGATCCGCCCAGGACGGCATGCCCGACATCTTGATGCCGTGCTTCAGGATCCAGAACAGCTCGCCGGGCGTGTAGCGCCGCGCCACGTCGGTCAGCACGGGCGGCTTCGGGTACATGCCGTCCGCCATGTCGCTCGCCTCCACGCCCGGAGCCGAGTGGCAGGTCGAGCAGTGCTCGGCGAAGTGGGAGGTGCCGGCGACGACCCTCGCCTGGTCGCCCAGGTCGGCCGGAGCGGCGATGCCGGCCGCGTGGAGCTTGATCGAACGCATCCGCGCGGCATCCAGCACCCGGTAGGTGATCGGCCAGTGCGGATCGGTGGCCGCGACATCGTAGACGCCGCTGTAGGCGAAGGCGGCACTTCCGACCAGGCCCATCCCGACCAGCACGACGACCGTGCCGATGATCTTTCCCATGTCATGCTCCAGGGGCGTGGCGCCGGACGGGCCGCTGCGTGGCGTCGCGTCCGGCGAACCGTTTTCGGGTGATCGTCGGAAGCGTCAGGGCGTGCCGGCGGGATGCAGCGTGTCCACCCGCGCGCCGCCGCCCTCGCGGACCATGGTGGCATCGACGCGCATGCCGGGCCTGATCTGCGTCAGGTCGACGTCGTCGGCGACCGGGAAATCCATCGTCATCGCGGGCCAGCCAAAGGCGGATATCGGCTTGTGGCTGAGGTTGATCGCCCGGTGCGCCACGTCGACCGAGTTGACGACTCCGGTCGCCTTGGCGGCTCCGCCATGTCCCTCGTGGACAGGCTGGACGAGGGCTTCCGGGCGCGACGGTGGCAGGATCTTGGTCGATGGCACGGCCTGCGCCGTCACCGAGAGCAGCAGTGTCGCGGCGGCGACGGCACCGATGCGGATGTGCATGTCTGTCCCCTCAGCGCGACAGGGTGGCGGCCGGAGCCGGGGCAGCCATGGTCATGCCGCGGTCCATCTGGTCGCATTGCGCCATCATCGTCTGCATGTCCGGTGCGAGCTGCTTGCCCTGGCTCGTCGCCTGACGCATCTGGGCGCAGCGGTTCATCATGGTCTGCATGTCCATGCCGGCCATGTCATGAGCCGCCATGCCGGGCATGCTGCTCATGCCACTCATGTTGCTCATGCTCGACGTGGCGGCAGGCTGCGGCTGCTGGGCGCAGGCGACCGGCAGAAGGCCGAACGCTGCCGCGCATGTCGCACGAATGCTCTTTGTAAGGGTCACGATGTCGATCCTTGTGGGTCGGACGAGCTGAAGGGCTGAGGCCGGGTGCCGCCTCGCGCGCCACCTGGCCGATGTCGCGGCCGGCGCGGTCAGAACCAGGTGCGCAGGCCGAAGGTGAAGCGCACGTCGCGGGCGACCCCGCCCTGGGCGCGCGCGTAGTTCTGCGCCTGGCCGAAAGTGCCGAGGTAGGTGAAGCCGACGTAGGGCGCGAACTTGCGGCTGAACTCGTAGCGCAGCCGCAGGCCGGCATCGAGGTCGGACAGGCCGGAGCCGAGGCCGCGCTGGACGTCGGACCTGCTGTAGAGGTTCAGCTCGATCTGCGGCTGCAGGATCAGCCGGTTGGTGAGCAGGATGTCGTAGAAGCTCTCCACCCGCGCCGCGAACCGGCCGCGGTCGCTGACGTAGGCCGTTGCCTCCAGGTCGAAGAAGTACAGCGACAGGCCCTGGACGCCGAGCGCCGCCCAGGTGCGGGTGACGTCGTTGTCGAGGTCGACCCGCACGCCGGCCTGGACGTCGAAGTAGGTCGAGACCGCGCGGTCGTACAGGAAGTCGTGCTGGCCGTCCGTGAAGCGGCCGCGGTTGTCGATCCGCCCTTCCGACTTGATCCACAGCTTGTTGTAGTCGGTGCCCGACCACGCCTGCCCGGCATAGCGGAACTCGTGGTTGCCGCCGTTGGTGCGATCCTCGAGCTGGTTGAGGAAGGCGTGGGTGAAGATGGTGTTGTCCATCACCGGCTGCATGCCGCCCACGTAGTCGAGCGGCGCGAGGCGCACGCTGTCCTTCACGCCGGCCGGCGTGGTCTGCGCCTGTGCGGCGGTGCTGCCGACCAGGCCGGCCGCGCAGGCGAGCCAGGCAGCCGTCCGGGTGGCCGTCATGCGACGACGACCGTGCGGAACATGCCCATTTCCATGTGGTAGAGCAGGTGGCAGTGGTAGGCCCACATGCCGGCCTCGTCCGCGGTGACCAGGTAGCTCAGCTTCTCGCTGGGCTGGACGATGATGGTGTGCTTGTAGGGCCGGTACTCGCCCTGCCCGTTCTCCAGCTCGCTCCACAGGCCGTGCAGGTGGATCGGGTGCTCCATCATCGTGTCGTTGATGAGGGTGAAGCGCACCCGCTCGCCGAGCTTCAGGCGGATCGGCTCGGCCTGGGAAAACTTCTTGCCGTCGAAGCCCCAGATGTAGCGGTTCATGTTGCCGGTCAGGCGCAGCGTGATCTCGCGCGACGGCGGACGCGGGTCGGCCCCCGGCCGGGTGGCGCGCAGGTCGGCGTAGGTGAGCACGCGCCGGCCGTTGTCCTGCAGCCCGTCGCCCGGCTCCGAAAGGCGGTCGATCGGCATCATGGCGACGTTGTCGACGTTGACGGTGCCGTCCAGCCTGGCGCCCACCGGGTCGCCTTCCATCCCGGACATGCCGGGCCGTCGGGGCCTGGTGGTGCCCCTGTGTCCCGTGCCGGACTTCTCCGGCGTCATGCCGTCCATCCCTGGCATGCCGGCCATGCCCGCCATAGAGCCCTGGCCTTTGGCCGGCATGCCGGGCATCGGGTCGGAGCCCATGCTCATGCCGCCCTTGCCCGCATCGGACATGTCCATGCCGGGCATTTTCGCGCCGGCGCCGGCAGCCTTGTCGCCGTCCATCCTCATGCCGCCCATGGCCATGCCGGACATGCCCATGTCGGTCATGGAGCGCATCGGCCTGGGGTCCATCGGCGGGATCGCGCCGACCATGCCGGCGCGGGTCGCCAGGGTGCCACGGGCGTAGCCGGTGCGGTCCTCGCTCTGCGCGAAGATCGTGTAGGCGGCGTCCTGGGTGGGCTGCACGATGACGTCGTAGGTCTCGGCCACGCCGATGCGGAACTCGTCCACCGGCACCGGCTCCACGTCGTTGCCGTCCGCCGACACCACGGTCATCGTCAGGCCGGGGATGCGGACGTCGAAGAAGCTCATCGACGCGCCGTTGATGAAGCGCAGCCGCACCCGCTCGCCCGGCCGGAACAGGCCGCTCCAGTTCGCCCCCGGAGGCTGGCCGTTGAGCAGGTAGGTGTAGGCCGTGGCCGAGACATCGGCGATGTCGGTCGGGCTCATGCGCATCCGGCCCCACGCCAGGCGATCGTCGATCGCCGAGCCCAGGCCGTCCTTGCGGACGTCGTTCACGAAGGTGCCGAGCGTGCGCTGGTGAAAGTCGTAGTAGTCGCTCTGCATCTTGAGGTTGCTGACGATCTCGTCCGGGTCGGTGTCCGACCAGTCCGACAACAGCACCACGTACTCGCGGTCGAACGGCTGCGCGTAGCCGCCCGCAGGCTCGACGATCAGCGCCCCGTAGAGGCCGGTCTGCTCCTGGAACCCCGAGTGGCTGTGATACCAGTAGGTGCCGCTCTGGTGCAGCGGGATGCGGTAGGAAAAGGTCTCGCCCGGCATGATCCCGGCGAAGCTGAGCGCGGGCACGCCGTCCATGTTGGCCGGCGAGCGGATGCCGTGCCAGTGGATCGAGGTGGGCACTCGAAGATGGTTGGTGACGTTCATCGTCACCGTCTCGCCCTGCCGCCAGCGCAGGATGGGGCCGGGAACGCTGTCGTTCACCCCGGTCGCCATCACCTTGTGCCCGGTCATGTTCACCGGCGTCCTGCCGATCGCGAGATCGAAGTTGGGGCCGGTCAGCATCGCGGGGGCGCCAGCGCCGGGAGCGGCCCATAGGGAACGTGCCGGGACGGCAAGCGCAGCGCCCGCAAGGGCGGCACCCTGCACGAAGCGCCGACGCGAGATCGCGCCGGGCCCTGAGCCATGTCGGAGGGTCATGATGAAATCCGTCCGTCTGCCACGAGGGATCGGGACCGGCATGCCCGATGGGGCGGTGCCGGCAGTCTGAACAGCGTCAGGGCTGGTTCAGGCGATCCGTCTGGGCGGAGGCAGGGCAGGCAAGGCGCTCTGCCCGACCAACCACCAGGTCGGCTCAGGCGTGAAGCGCACGGTCCGAAACAGAAACGCGACCACCCCGATGGACCCGGAAGGGGACACCCATGCGGCCGTGCAAACTCCGCCCAGGCAGCAGGTCAGGCAATGACCGCAGTGATCGGAAGCTGGGGATAAGGGGTGGTGGTCCGCCTCGTCATGCTGGCCCGGCACGGGCTCGGCTGTGGCATGGGTGCCGTGGCTGTGGTGATGGCAGGGTGGGCCGAGCGACGCGGAGGCCGGCGAGGCGGCAAACAGGAACGCCACCTGCAGGAGCAGGCAGGCCAGCAGCTTGCCAATCCGTGCCGGGGTGCACCTCGCCATCGCGCTCACCGTGTCATGCGCCCGATGGTTCCAACCAGTTCGTCCACCTTTGTCTGACGCGCCTCCACGTCGCCGGACGCGAACGCATCGGTGACGCATCCGTTGATGTGGTCCTTGAGGACCGCACCCTCCAGCGTGTGCAGCGCCGCACGGACCGCCTGGATCTGGGTCAGGATGTCGATGCAGTAGCGATCCTCGTCCAGCATCTTCTGGATGCCGCGGACCTGGCCCTCGACCCGCTTCAGTCCGGCCGAGACCACGAGCTTGGCTGCCTGCTTCACCTCTACAAGGTAACCCATAGGGGGTAGGGTATACAACACTTGATAGCAAAGTGCCGGGAAACCGGCTGTTTTTCTTGTGGCTCGATGCGTAATCCACGGAGCCAGGCGATAATGCCACGCATTGGTTTGATTGATCTGAAGAGAGGAAACATGACGGGCTGGAAGCAGGCCGCACGCGGGAGCTGACGGAGCGGATAGGCCGCCGGGCTGCCGATCTGCCGCCCGGAATGTCGATGATCTCGCGCCCGACCTACAGTCGATGGTCTCACACCAACGGCCCTTGAGCGTGACCGGTCGGGCAAGCAAGGCCAGAGGCTCTGCCTCTGGACTCCGCCAAAGGCAAGCCTCAAGGGATGGGTTCCCAAAGGCCTCAGGCATGGCGGGTCCAGGCAGAGCCCGGCCTTGCTTGCTGACAGGTCGATGTCAGGGGCCGTTGGTCTCAGGTCATTGCACGTGGGCGTGCGGCGGCGCTCACGGCTCGCGCATGCCTTCGTGCGCCACGGGCATGATCGAGCCCAGCAGATAGCTGGCGACAGTGCGTTTGCCGACCTCGATATCGGCCGTCACCGGCATGCCGGGCACGATGTGGAAGCCTTTCGGGGTGTCGTGGAGCGTCACCCTGTCGATCGCCACCCGGCCGCGGTAGAAGATCTCTCCGCCTCCGCCCTGCTGCTGCGTCCCGTTCCGGCGCGGGTCCGGCAGGTCGTTGCTGTCGAAGCTGTCCGGACTGACGATCCGCATCGTGCCTTCGGCGCCGCCGTAGCGGGTGAACGGGAAGGTGGCGAACTTCACGGCGACCTTGTCGCCGGGATGGACGTAACCGGACTCGGCGGCCGGAACGCTGGCCTCGATCTCGAGCGGGGAATCGAGCGGGACCAGCGTGAAGAACTGGTCGCCCGAGGTGAGGACCGAGCCGACGGACACCTTGGCGACGGTCTGCACCACGCCGTCCTGGCCGGCCTTGAGCACCACGAGCCGGCTGCGCAGCTCGGCCTTCGCCAGCTGCTGGCGGGAGTCGCCGAGCTTCCGCTCGTCCTCGACGAGGTCTTCGGAGACCTTGGATTGCCAGCCCTGCTCGTAGGCGGCCTGATCGGCCACGGCGCCCTGGAGCTGGGCGCGGTCCTGCTGGGCCGAGCGCAGGGCGGCTCCCAGCGACCGCGCGGCCTCCACCTGGGCGTCCTGGGACTGCAGCGTGTTCAGCCTGCTGCCGACGGCGTCGCGCTGCAGCTCCGCGCGCATGTCGGCGACGCTGGTCGCGATGGCGAGCCGCTGCCTGTAGAACTGCGCGTCCTGGTCGTCGCGCTGCACGAGAGCCGCGAACCCCTCGACCTTCTGCTGGTGGTTCTGCAGCTGAGCGGCATGCTCGCCGGCACGCCGCGTGTAGATCGTGGCCTCGAGCCGGGTGGCGGGATCGCCCACGGTGGGCCGGTAGGGTCTTCCACCGGCCTCCGCGCGCAGGCGATCGACCTCCGCCTGCAGGCTGCCGGACTGCTGGGTGAGGGCTCCCAGGTCGGCCGTGGTGTCGGTGGGATCGAGCTGGGCGAGGATGTCGCCCCTGTGCACGACCTGGCCCTCCTGGACATCGATCGACCGCACGATCGAGGTCTCGAGCGGCTGGACGACCTCGATCGGCGCGACTCGACACCACCTTGCCGGTCGCCGTCACGACGCGATCGATCGGGATCAGCCACGCGACGGTGAAGCAGCTCGCCACCAGGGCGCCGACGGACCAGATCGTGCCCCGGGCCCCGGGCAGGGCGGGCACGCTCATCATGCCGGCGGAGGGGGAATGGAACTCGAGCACGGACGCCGGCATGTCGGCGTCCTGACGGGCCGAGCGACGGCTGGAACGAGCCGACGGGCTGCTCGCCAGCCCACCGGTTGATTGAAGGCTTCTTCCAGACATACTGCTTCCCCGGCTGTCCTGTGCAAACACGCGCATCGGTGGCGGCATACGGGCCTCTTGGCCGGACCACAGCGCCACGCCATCCAGCGGCAGGCCCTGGCCGGGATCCCGGGAGCGGATGAATTCTCTTTAACACGATAAAATCTAAATTCAGATATATACCTTGTAAAATTTGGATATCTCTTGTTCTGTGGCCTTCGCGATGTGACAATCCGAGGGAGGCACATTGCGGGCAGATGCTCCCCGAACGACACGGAACGATCGATGATGACGTGGGTCATGCGCACTGCGCTTGTGGTCATGCTCCTGGGGCCGGCCCGCCCTGCCGCAGCCGGGGATTACCGGACGCAAGGCGCCTGCGGCGGCTTTCCCCGGGTGGGGCTGCAGGCGTCGCCCGGGCTCTGCGTCGGCCTGGTGGCGGAGCATCTGGGGGCCGCCCGCGGTGTCGCCGTGCTGGGCGACGCGATCTACGTGCTGGACATGGGCGGCTGGCAGACGGGACGCGGCAGGCTGCTGCGGCTCGGCCATGACGGGCATGACGCGCCCGAGGTGCTGCTGTCGGGGCTGGACGAGCCGAACGGGCTGACGGTGACGCCGGACGGCAGCCTCTACGCGGGGCTGCTCGGCCGCGTCGTGCGCGTGGTGCTGTCCGGCCCCGTGCCGGTGCTCAAGGATGTGCTGACCGGTTTGCCGACCGCAGGCAGCCATCCGCTGTCCTCGGTGGCGGCGGCGCCGGACGGCTCGCTCTACGTCAATGTCGGCTCCGCGACCGACCACTGCGAAGGTCCTGGCGGAACCCCGCCCGACCCGGGTGTCGCCTGCCCGGAGCGCGCCGCCACGCCACCCAGGGCCAGCCTGGTGCGCGTGGTGCCGGGACCGGGGGGCATCGCGTGGCCGAAGGCGGAGGCGGTGGCGTTCGGGCTGCGCAACAGCATGGGCCTGGCGGTCATGCCGGGCGGTGCCCTGGTCGCCACGGTGAACGCACGCGATGCCATCGGCGACGCCGACCCCGCTCTGTCGGACGAGCTTCTGCCGCACGACACGCTCGACGTGATCGCGCAGGGGGCGGATTACGGCTGGCCCTACTGCTTCGACGACAACCGGGCGAGCCCGGAGTACGCCCACCACGACTGCAGCGCGATGCACAGGCCGTCCCTGCTGCTGCCGCCCCATGGCGCGCCGCTCGGGCTGCTGCGCTACCGGGGTGACGTTCTGCCGGGCCTGAAAGGGCGGCTGGTGATCGCGTTCCACGGCTACCGGGCGCAGGGGCACCGGCTCATGGGCCTTGCGGTCGGCGCGGACGGGCGGCCGTCCGGAGCCCCCTCGCCGCTGGTCTGGGGCTGGGACCGGACGGAACGGAACCCGCAGGGCGCACCGGTCGGCCTCGCGGAGATGGGGGACGGGAGCGTGCTCGTCACCGAGGACCAAAACGGCACGCTGCTCCGGCTGGCGCGGCCGTAGCGGACGCTGGCTGGTGCCGGGCCGACCTGGCGCGGTCGAGGAGCGCCATGACGTCGTGGTCCATGCGCGGCCGCTGGTGGCAGCGGAACGGCGCCGGGCCGGGATCGTCGGCCACGAAGTCGATCTTCGCCTCCTGGTGGCCGCCCGGCATCACGACGTCCTTGACCATGCCGGCCGTCGGCCTGCCGGCGATCCTGGCCAGCTCGAAGCGGTGCCGGTGCCGGTGGACCGGGTGGATGCCGTCGCCGGCGTTGCGCATGCGAGGCCGCTGGCGCCGCCCCTCGGCGAGGAGGAGCATCCGCGCCTGCCCGTCCGTCGCGCAGGCGACGTCGTTGATGGTCCAGCCGGACGCGGAAATGTCCAGCAGGCCGGTCCGCCGGGTCCTCTACCCGGCCAGGCCGAGACCGAGGCCGGCCAGCGCCCCGAGGCCGACGACCAGGACCGGCGGCGCACGCCAGACCACCAGCAGCACGAAGCCGGCCAGCGCCACGGCGAGGTCGGACGGCCTCAGGACGGCGCCGGTACACACCGGGTCGTACAGCGCCGCGCCCAGCAGCCCGACGACGGCGGCGTTCACGCCGCGCAGCGCCGCCTGCGCCCGCGGCCGGGCGCGCAGCTCGCCCCAGAACGGCAGCACGCCCATCAGGAGCAGGAGGCCCGGCAGGAAGATCGCGACCAGCGCGATCACTGCGCCGACCGGGCCGCCCCAGGGTCCCTGGATCGTGGCGCCGAGGTAGGCCGCGAAGGTGAACAGCGGACCCGGCACCGCCTGGGTCGCGCCGTAGCCGGCGAGGAACGTGCCGTCCGACATCCAGCCGGGAGTCACCACGGCGTCGCGCAGCAGCGGCAGGACCACGTGGCCGCCGCCGAACACCAGCGCGCCGGAGCGGTAGAACGCGTCGAACAGCGCCACGCCCGTCCCGAGCCCGCGCAGCAGCGGCACCAGCAGCAGCAGCGCCGCGAACAGCGCCAGGAAGCCGATTCCCGCGCGACGCGAGACCGGCATGGCGAGCGCCTGCGGAGGCGCGCCGGCCGCGGCGCCCGGCGCGGCGCGGCAGACCCGCAGGCCTGCGAGGCCGCCCAGCGCGATCGCGCCGACCTGGCCCAGGGAGGTCGGCGCGAACAGGGCGAGGACCAGGGCGAGGGTGGCGATCGAGGCGCGCGCCCGGTCCGGGCAGAGGCTGCGCGCCATGCCCCACACCGCCTGCGCGACGATCGCGACCGCGACCAGCTTCAGCCCGTGCAGCAGGCCGGCGCCCGCCGCCGAGCCCGACAGGCCTGGCGCCCCGTAGGCGAACAGCACCAGCAGGATCGCCGAGGGCAGGGTGAAGCCCGCCCAGGCGGCGAGGCCCCCCAGGTAGCCGCCGCGCATCAGGCCGAGGGCGAAGCCGGTCTGGCTCGATGCCGGCCCGGGCAGGAACTGGCAGAGGCCGACCAGGTCGGCGTAGGCCTGCTCGTCGATCCATCGCCTGCGCTCGACGATCTCAGCGCGGAAGTAGCCGAGATGCGCGACGGGGCCGCCGAAGCAGGTCACGCCCAGCCTGGCGAACGTCGCCAGCACCTCCAGGGCGGGGCCGGCGCCGCGGCGCTCGGCCCCGGGCCTCCCGATGATCTGCGACACGATCGTGCCTCCTTGCGTCCGTGGTGGGCCCGGCGCGACCGTAGCGGGTGTTGCTTGACCCCGGATTAACCGGCGGGGCCGGCGGCCGGCGCGCAGCAGGACGTGGGCGCTGCCTCCGGCACCTCGTCGTGCACCAGCCGCCCGACGCCGCCAGGGTGGCCGTACACCGGCGCCTCGCCGCGGGTCAGGAAGGTCTCCCAGGCGACGCCCTGCGGGTCGGTGATCCACTGCTTGTCGCTGCGCGGGCGTAGCAGCAGGTCGCGGCCTGCTGCTCGCGCACCGGGTGGTCGGCCCGGCCCAGGCGGGCATAGACCTTGGCCAGCTCCGCGTCGTCCTCGACCTGGATGCCGAGGTGCTCGACGCCGGTCCTGGCGGCGCCGCGGGCGCTGGTGGCGAAGTTCGCCCGCGGGTCGTCGAGCATCCACTTCGCGTAGTCGGGCCTGGTCATGCTCGGCTCAGCGTCGAACAGGGTGGCGTAGAAGCGGATGGACCGGGCGAGGTCCTCGACCGCGACGTGGACGTGCAGGCGCTTCATGCCGATTTCCTCCGGTCTGGCGTGGCGACGGTGACGGCGGGCGCGCAGGCGGGGCGGCACGCGGGCGCCGCCTGCCCGCGACCGCAGCAGTTCTCGGTCAGGTAGGCGACCAGGCCGTCCATGGCGGCGAAGTCGGCCGCGTAGATGAGCTGTCGGCTCGCGCGCCGCTGCGTGACCAGGCGCGCATGCAGGAGCTGCTGCAGGTGGAAGGTCAGCGAGGAGGGCGGGATGCCCAGGCGCCCCGCGATCTCGCCCGCCGGCAGCCCTGCCGGTCCCTGGGCGACGAGCATGCGATAGATCGCGAGCCTGTTCGCGTGGGCCAGCGCGCCCAGGGCGCCTGCGGCCTGTGTCTCGTCCACGTAGCTCTCCGACACTTCGAGTATGATCGAAGGTAAGGGTTCGGCCCGGCGTGTCAACCACACTTCGAGTATGGTCGAACAAACTGCTACTTGGAGGACGTCGCATGGAGGTCGGGGTCGCGATCCGCTGCCCAGGCGGCGGCGTTGCGGCGTGACGATCGCCAACTCGGCGATGGTGGAACGCCGCACCGCGGCGTCACCCTCCCGGCGGGCATCCCGCGGAGCGTCGCGAAGGGCTGAAGGAGGCTCGGCGCCCGTCTTCGATCATGGCGGCCTGGTCGCGTCCTTGACCACCGCTCCGCGTCGTTGCACCGGAATGCGTCCTGTTTCCAGAGAGTTGCGCGGTTCGCGGCCGATACCGCCAGGACAACGAAAAAGTTGCTGAAAGGGTCTTGAAGCGTCGCGTGGGCCGAATTACGTCGCTGCCCGCCGAGGCCCGAGGGATCGGCGGGAGGCCACCATCGCGTGGCGTGCCAACCATGTTGCTTCAGGAGGATGTGGTGATGAAGGCCTATGACTTTGCCCCCCTGTTCCGCTCCACCGTCGGCTTCGATCGGCTGCTCGACCTGGTCGACAGCAGCGTTCGGCCGGACTGGCCGCCCTACAACATCGAGAAGAAGGGCGAGAACCAGTATCGCATCAGCATGGCCATCGCGGGGTTTGCGCCGGACGAGATCGAGCTGGTCCAGGTTGCCAACACCCTGGTGATCACGGGACAGAAGAAGACCGAGCCAAAGCTTCAGGAGATGCTGCACCAGGGACTGGCGTCCCGCGACTTCAAGCAGACGTTCAGCCTGGCCGATCATGTGAAGGTCGCGTCGGCCGATCTGGAGAACGGGCTGCTCCTGGTGGAGCTGCTGCGCGAGATCCCCGAGCAGCTGAAGCCGCGCCGGATCGAGCTCGGCTCCCGCGCCGCGACCCTCGCGGGGCAGGACCAGCAGCGGCTGGCGCAGGGAAGCGGGGCCGAGCGGCGGGCGGCCTGACGCAGACGGCGTGATCGGCAATCCCGGCCTCCCGGCGCGTGCCGGGAGGCTCTCAGCAAGGAGGTTGGGAATGAACGGAGCACAGAACACAGACGCCAGCCTTTCCGGCCTCGTCCCGCGGCCGGCACTGTCCGGCAGCCCGCACGGCCCCGCGACGGGCTTCATGCATCCCGACGAGGTGGCGGGCGACCTTCGGCTCACGCCAGCGGAGAAGCGCGAGATCCTTGCCGCGTGGGCGTCCGATGCCCACGCGGTTCCGGACGCGCCTGCGCTGCGCCGGCTGGACAATGGCGCGGTCGTGCGTGTCGACGACGTCCTGCGGGCGTTGGGGTCGCTCGACGCGGGTGCGGATGCCAGGCGAACGGCACCCGGTCCCGCTCGCCCGTTCGCCCGCCTGCGCGCCCGCCTGCCCGCCCGGCTGAGGTCAGCCCTGCGGCGGAGCTGGTCCGACGACGATGACGACGATCCCCCGCCCTGCCCGGCGACGGTCGTCGGACCGGTCAGCGGCCCGCTCGCGGGTGGGGAGGCTGTCGAGGCGGGCCTGGCGCTGGCTGCGTGACGTCCGGGGGGGAGGCTCCGGCACGCCGGCCCGGCTGATGCCGGGTCGAGGTGCGATCGCGCCGGGCGGACATGAGGCAGGGCGTGCGAAGCCGTGAGCAGCGCACGCTCTCCAGCGGCCTTGGACATGACCAGCCGGCAGGCAAGGCCGGGCTTCGCCCGGACCCGCCAACGGCCCGTTTTGGAAGCCCATCTCCTAAGTGATGGACCCCAAGGGTTTGCCTTTGGCGGAGTCCAGGGGCAAAGCCTCTGGCCCTGCCTGCCGGTCACGCCGGGGGCCGCCTGTGTCACGTGCGCCAGCAGGCGAGGTCCTGCGGGGCGATCGTCGCTCCACCGATGGCGAAGCGCCGCCCGGCCGCCTCCGGCAGGGTCCAGGGCTCCGGTCCGTAGTTGAAGGCGAACCGCAGGTCGCCACGGCGCCGCAGCCGCACGCCGGCGGGCAGCTCGATCATGTCCAGGCCGGCGGTTCCCAGCACGTGCCGCATCGCGGCGCCGAGCAGGGCAGGGTCCGGCCAGCCGGCGAGGTAGGTGCGGCGGCCTGCCTCGATCGCGGCCGGCGTCGCGTCGGCGAACCGCCCGAGCACGGTCATCTCGATCCCGGGTGTGCCGGTCCCGGAGGTGCCGGTCCCGGACGTGCCGGTTCCGGGGGTGCCGGTCTTAGGGGGGACAACCTCGATCCATTCCCGCCATCGTATCGCGTTGCCGGCGAGCGTGCCCTGGACCGGGTGCGACAGCCCAGGGCGTAGCGAGGCGACGTCGGTGACGCGGATCGGCAGCAAGGCCCGCAGCGGGCCGGGCGGCAGGCCGGGCGGGATCTCGAAGCTGGCGGTCCTGGAGCCGGTGCGCGGCCCGATCAGCATGGCGCCGCCGGTATCGCGCAGCGCCGCCAGCGCCGCGTCCGAAACATGCGGCAGGCTGGGCACCAGCACGGCGCGGTAGCCGCCCAGCGGGGCGCCGGGGGCGACGACGTCCACGTCCTGCCCGAGCCGCCGTGCCGCCTCGTACCAGCGCAGGCACAGCTCGAAGTGGTCGAAGTCGGCGCCCTGCGGCTGGATCCGCGTCATCCAGGCGGCCTCGTAGTCGAACAGCAGCGCCACCGGGGCCGCCTCGGCGGACGGCAGCGCGCCCACCGCGCCCAGCTCCGCCGCGACCCGCAGCGCCTCCCCGCCGCCCGCGGAGCGCGAGCGGTCCGGCCGGTGCAGGCCGGCGTGCATCTGCTCCTGGCCGAACGGGGCCTGCCGCCAGCGGAAGTAGCTCACCAGCTCCGCGCCGTGGGCGAACGCCTCCCAGCTCCACAGCCGCACCATGCCCGGCTTCGGCACCGGGTTCCACGGCGCCCAGTTCACCGGCCCCGGCTGCTGCTCCATCACCCAGAACCGGCCGCGCCCGACCGCGCGGTACAGGTCGTGGTGGAACGAGGCGATGTCCGGGTGCCCCGTCTCGATGAACGGGGCGCGCTCCGCCGCGTCGAGCGGGAACTGCTCGGTGAAGCCCAGCGGGTAGGAGTCCCATGTCGCGAAGTCGATCTCGCGGCCGGCGTCGTGGTGGTCGAACGCGGTGAAGCGGCCCATGAAGTTGTGGGTCACGAAGCGGCCGGGCGAGTGCGCGCGCAGGATCTCGGCCTGCATCCGGCAGTACGCCACCACCTGCGCCGACGAGAAGCGTTGGAAGTCGAGCCGGGCCGCGGGCAGGGTCTCGGTGACGGCGCCGGCGGGCAGCGCCACCTCGTCGAAGCCGCGCAGCTCGGCGGACCAGAACACGCTGCCCCAGGCGGCGTTCAGCCGCTCGATCGTGCCGTAGCGCGCCGCGAGCCACTGCCGGAACGCCGCCAGGTCGTGCGGCCCGTACGACAGCACCGTGTCGTGGCAGCCGAACTCGTTGTCGATCTGCCAGCCGGCGACGTGCGGCGACGCGCCGTAGCGGGCGGCCACCGCCGCGACGATGCGGCGGCTCTCGCGCCACCAGGCGGGCGAGGAGAAGCTGGTGTGGCGGCGCGAGCCGAAGCCGCGGGTGCGCCCGTCCTCGCCCACCGGCAGGATGCCCGGCTCGCGGTCGACCAGCCATTTCGGCGGCGTCGCGGTTGGCGTGCCCATCACCACGCGCAGGCCGGCCTCGCCCAGCACCGCGACGGCGCGGTCGAGCCAACCCCAGTCGAAGTGGCCGGGCTCGGGCTCGATGCGGCTCCAGGCGAACTCGGCGATGCGCACGTGGCCGATGCCGGACTCGCGCATCGCCCGCGCGTCGTCCTCCCACCAGGATTCGGGCCAGTGCTCGGGGTAGTAGCAGACGCCCAGCATGACGACTCCTCCGCTCGGGTCGGGCCAATGGCAGCCAGGCAGCAAGCAAGGCTAGGCTCTGCCCAGACCCGCCAAAGGCCCCTCCTTCAAGCATGGGCCTTTGGAAACCGATTTGCTGAAGGAAGGCAATCCAAAGGCCCAGCCTTTGGCGGAGTTTGAGGCAGAGCCTCAACCTTGCCTGCTTCGCTGCCGTCAGTCGGCCGCCGCAAGCTCCAGCACCAGCGCGCTTTCCGGCTGCATCTCCGGCAGCGCGATCCCGGCGGCGCCGAGCAGCGCCCCGGGCAGCACGAGCCCTTCGGCGAACAGCCTCGCCTGCGAGGCGGACAGCCGCGCCTCCAGGCGCTGCGGCGGCGGCGCGTGGAGGCGGTAGGCGCGTGCGGGGTCGAGGCCCGGCACGGCCAGCGGCGGCGCGCGGTGCGGGTCGGAGCGTTCCTGCGCCACCAGGAAGGCCGCCTGCCGGCGGTCCTGCGACACCACGCCGCGCGCCGAGCGGCCGGCCTGCGCCGGCAGGGCGTGGTGCAGGCCGGCGTGCAGCAGCGGGCGCAGGCGCCTGTGCAGCGCGATCCAGCCCGACAGCTCTGCGCGCTCCGCCTCGGACAGCGTCGTCGGGTCCAGCTCCACGCCCATGTGGCCGAACAGCGCCACCGCGGCGCGGAAGCCGAGCGTGTGCCGCCGCCCGGTCTGGTGGTTGGGCGAGGCGGCGACGTGCGCGCCCATCAGCTCCGGCGGCAGGAAGCGGGAGAAGCCGCGCTGGATCGACAGCCGTTCCAGCGCATCGGTGCAGTCCGAGGTCCAGACCCGGTGGGTGTGGCGCAGGATGCCGAGGTCGGGCCGCGCCCCGCCCGAGGCGCAGCTCTCGATCTCGACCTCGGGGCAGGCGGCGCGCAGCCGCGCCAGCAGGGCGTAGGTCGCGAGCAGGTGGCGCCGGTAGGCCGGGCGGCCGGCCTGGTCGCCCGCCGCCACGAAGTCGCGGTTCATGTCCCATTTCAGGTAGGAGATCGGGTGCGCGCGCAGCAGGCCGTGGAGCTGGGCGAAGATCGCCTCGGCGATCTCCGGGCGGGTCAGGTCGAGGATGAGCTGGTGGCGCGCGGTGCGCAGCGGACGCCCGGCGACGTGCAGCACCGCCTCCGGGTGGGCGCGGTGCAGGTCGCTGTCCGGGTTGACCATCTCCGGCTCGACCCACAGCCCGAACTCCAGCCCGAGCCCGGTGACCGCCTGCGCCAGGGGACCGAGCCCGTCCGGGTACTTGCGCGCGTCCGGCCGCCAGTCGCCGAGTCCGGCGCGCTCGTGATCGCGCCCCGCCATCCAGCCGTCGTCGAGCACGAACCGCTCGACGCCGATGCGCGCCGCCTCGCGCGCCTGCGCTACCAGCCGGTCGTGGTCGTGGGCGAAGTAGTTGCCCTCCCAGGTGTTCAGCGTCACCGGACGCGGGCGCATCGCGCCGCCCGGCCAGCGCAGCACCGTGCGGCGCACCGCGTCGTGGAAGCGGCGCGACAGTCCCGAGAGCCCGTCCGGCGACAGCGCCGCGTGGGCGACCGGCGTCTCCAGCGTCTCGCCCGGCGCCAGCACCGCCTCGCCGGGATGCAGCCACTCGCCGGTGGTCACCAGCAGCCGGCCGTCCTCCAGCCGCTCGGCGACCGTGCGGTGGTTGCCGCTCCAGCCGAGGTGCACGCCGTGCACCAGGCCGCGGTCCTCGTCGAAGCCCGCGGCGCCGGCGACGATCGCCGGGAACCGGTCGTGCGAGCGGCCGCGCCGGTTCTCCGACGCCCACGACCCGCTCGCGAGCGGGACGCGCCGCTCGGCGAACTCGCGTCCCCAGCGCCCGTCGAACACCAGCAGCTCGCAGGCCTCGGCGGGCAGCAGGAACACGCCGGCCGCCAGCCGCTCCACCTGCAGCGGCGCGTCGCCCTCGTTGCGCAGGATGGAGCGCATGGCCAGCACGTCGCCGTCCGGCGGCAGGGCCAGCACGATCTCCAGGTGCAGCGCCGCCACCGGGTCGCGCGCCGCGACGCGCAGCCCGCCCGGCTCAGCGTGGATCGCCACCTCGGTGAACTCCGCCGTCCAGTCGACGCCGCCGCGGCTCGCGGCCAGGGCCGGCGCCCGCAGCGCGCCGGTGCCCAGCGTCGGCATCAGCACCGCCTCGACGTGGTCCTCGTCGAGCCCGTTGCGCCGTGTCGCGCGGTCGCGCAGCGTGGCCAGGTCGCCCAGCGCCAGGCCGTCCGGCAGGCGCGCGCCCCAGTGGACGATCTCGGGGAGCCCGCCGTCGCGCTCCAGCAGCAGCAGCGTGGTGCCGCGGCCGTCCAGCCGGTGGCCGCTCATGCCGGGGGCTGGCCTGGAAGCAAGCAAGGCCGGGCTCTCCCTCCGCTGCCCCTTCCAACAGCCCAAGCGGGCTGTCGGAACCTTTGGGCAGCTCCGCCCAGACCCGCCAAAGGCCCCCTCTTCCAGGCATGCGGGCCTTTGGAAACCCATCTCTTAAAGAATGGATTCCAAAGGCGAGCCTTTGGCGGAGTCCAGAGGCAGAGCCTCTGGCCTTGCTTGCTCGCCCGGTCACGTTCGGCGGCCGTCGGTGTCATTCCTTAATCGCTCCCAGTGTCAGCCCCGAGACGAAGTGCCGCTGCATCAGGAAGAAGATCGCGACCGAGGGCGTCGCGGCCACGATCGCGCCGGCGGACATGAGCTGCCAGGAGGCGAGCCACATGCCCTGCAGCGCCTGCAGCCCGGCGGTGATCGGGCGGGCGGAGTCCGACTGCACCAGCACCAGCGCCCAGAAGTAGTCGTTCCAGATGAAGGTGAACTCCAGCACCGCGAGCGCCGCCAGCGCCGGGCGGACCAGCGGCAGCACGATCAGGCAGAACACCGCGGCCTCGCCCGCGCCATCCATGCGCGCCGCCTCCAGCAGCGAGTCCGGCAGCTCGCGGATGAAGTTGCGCATGAACAGGGTGCAGAACCCGGTCTGGAACGCGGCGTGGAACACGACCAACGCCCAGATCGTGTCGTAGAGCGGGAAGACGTGGATCATCAGGTCGCGCACCGGGATCATCAGGATCTGGAACGGCACGAAGTTGCCGGCGACGAACATCGCGAGGATGGCCGCGTTGCCGGGGAAGTGGAACTTCGCCAGCCCGAAGCCCGCCAGCGTGGACAGGACGAGGGTTCCGGCGACCGCGGGTAGGGTGATCTCCACCGAGTTCAGCAGGTAGCGCCCGGTCGGCGAGGAAGTGAACACCGCCGCGTAGTTGGCCAGTAGGCTGGTGCCGTGCGGCCAGCCCCAGTAGTTGCCGCCCGCCAGGTCCTGCGCGGTGCGCGCCGAGGTCAGGAAGATCGCCAGCAGCGGCAGCAGCCAGATCACCAGGCTCGTTGGCAGGGCGACGCGGTACAGCGCGCGCGCGCCGGGCGAGGCGGTGCGGATCGGGCGGGGGAACATCAGCGTCGCTCCCGGCGCAGCATGATCACGAGGAAGCACGCGATGTAGACGTCCATGATCGCGAACAGCACCACCGCGATCGCCGCCCCGTAGCCGTAGCGGAAGGACAGGAAGGTCTGCTCGTACATGTAGTAGGCCAGCACCGCCGAGCTGTCGTACGGGCCGCCCTTGGTCATGATCGAGACCAGGTCGAACGAGCGCAGCGCGCCGACCACGGACACCACCACCGCGATGAAGGTCGCGGGCCTGAGCTGGGGGAGGACGATGTTCCACAGCATGGCCCAGCCGCGCGCCCCGTCCATGCGCGCGGCCTCGACGACCTCGCCGTTCATCGCGGTCAGCCCGGTCAGGTACAGGATCATGCAGTACGCGGTCTGCGGCCACAGCCCCGCCACGATCACCGCCGGCGTCGCCCACTCCGCGTTGCCCAGCAGCGACACGCCCGGCAGCCCCGCCGCGCGCAGCACGACGTTCAGCAGCCCGAAATCGCCGTTGAAGAACCAGGAGAACACCAGGCCCACGACGACCTGCGAGATCACGAACGGGAAGAAGAACAGCGACTTATACAGCCGCATCCCGAGCACGTCCTGGTTGAGGAACAGCGCGATGGCGAGGCCGAGCACCGGCGCCAGCATGTAGGCGAGCAGCCACCAGACGTTGTTGACCAGCGCGGTGTAGAACACGCCGTCGTCGAACAGCTCGGCGTAGTTGCCCCAGCCGACCCAGCGCATCGGGTGCACGCCGTCCCAGTCGTGCAGCGAGATCCAGACGCTGTCGGCGATCGGCCACAGCACGAAGACCGCGAAGAACACGGCGGCCGGCGCGATGAACGGCAGCGGCGCCAGCGAGCCGGCACGGCGCAGGGCGGGGGCCGCCACGGTCCGGCTCATGCCGGCGGGACCCGGGCGCGAACAGGCAGGCAGGCAAGGTTGAGGCTCCGCCTCAAGCTCCGCCAAAGGCGAGCCCTTGGAATCCTGGACTCAAGGGAAGGGCTTCCGAAGTCCCCCATGCCTGGAGGAGGGGGCTTTTGGCGGGTCCGGGCGGAGCCCGGCCCTGCTTGCCGACGGGTCAAGGTCCGGGACCGCCGTGTCAGCCGGGCGCGTAGATGCGCAGCCGGGCGCGCTCGATGTCGGCGAGGATGCGGTCGAGCCGCGCCGGCCGCACCATGAACTCCTGGAAGCCCTTCATCGCCAGCGTGGCCAGCGCCTCGTTGGTGTCGCGGTCGAAGAACTGCGAGTGGTCCGGCGTCGCCTCCAGCAGCTTGCGGCCCTCGACCAGGAAGCGGTCGTCGATCACCTGCGCCTGCGAGTTGGCCGGGATCTGCTTCTCGTAGCGGTTGATCAGGGTCTGGATGTCGGGCCGCATCATGAAGGCGAGGAACTTCATCGCCCCGGCCTTGTTCCTCGCCCCCTGCGGGATCGACACGGAGTCCATCGGCGAGTCCTCCGCGTCGGCGACGCCCGGCGTGATCGCCGGGAACGGCTCGAACTGCATCACCTCCTGCATCTCGGGCGAGAAGTTCTCGGTGATGAAGTTGCCGATCAGCATCATCGCGGCGCGGCCCTGGAACAGCACCGCCTGGCTCTCCTGCATGCTCAGCTCGGCGTGGTTGGCCACGAAGCATTTGTGGTCCAGCAACTGCTTCCAGTGCGCGAACACGTCGCGCACCCTGGGGTCGAGGTAGGACACCTTGCCCGACATGAGCTGCATGTGCGCGGCGTAGCCGTTGATGCGCAGGTCGAGGTAGTCGAACCAGGCCGCGGTCGGCCACAGGTCCTTCGAGCCGATGTCGATCGGCGCCACGCCGATGGCGTTGAGCTTGTCGCAGGCGCCGACCAGGTCGTCCCAGGTCGCGATCGGGCCGACCCCGGCCTTCTTCAGGATGTCGCCGCGGTAGTACAGGCCGTACTGGTACTGGGTGTAGGGCACGGCGTACTGCCTGCCGCCGTCGGTGACGAGGTCGACCGCGGTGCTGCCGAACGCCTGCTTCATCGGCGCCGTCCACAGCGCGCTCACGTCGGCGAGCAGGCCGGGCTGGACGAACTGGCGCATCCGCGTGCCGGTGTACCAGAGCACCACGTCCGGCGGCGCGGAGGTCAGCCAGTTGGGCAGCGACTGCTTGTAGCTCTCGTGGTCGTACACGTTGAGCACGACCTGGGTGTCCGGGTTCGCCGCCTCGAACTGCTTCACCACGTCCTGGAACGCGGCCTTGGGCTGCGCGCCGGAGGTGTCGGCGTTGACGGTGACGGTGTCGGCGCGCGCGGCCGCCGGGGCGATGGCGAGCGCCAGCGCCAGACAACCCGCAAGCCTGAACGGCTTGGACATTCGTGCTCTCCCAGACGGTTCCCGGGCGGCCCTCATGATCCCGGGGCCGCTGCGCGCGACCATACCCGGGTCCGGCCGGCCTGTCGTCCGGTTTGGCGCCAAAGGCGCGGGACGCGCCCTGTCCTGACGGGGGCCTTCTGACGGGGGCTTCCTGACGGGGGCCTCCGCGGGCGGGGCTCAGGCCGCGCCCGCGCCGACGGTTCCCGGCATCGGCCTGCCGGCAAGCGAGGCCGGGCTCCGCCCGGACCCGCCCTCAGGCACGGGCTGGAAACCCGTCTTCTTAGGTCCGGGTTTCCGAAGGCTTGCCTTTGGCGGAGCTCGAGGCGGAGCCTCAACCTTGCCTGCCGGGCTGGTCGCGCTCACCTCGCGCCGATCTGCGCCTGCGTGAAGTAGCCGTCCTTGACCAGCAGGTCGACGTTCGCCTTCGTCAGCGCGATCGGCGTCAGCAGGATGGTGTCCACCTCCTTCTTGCCGTTGTTGATCTTCGAGGTGAACCGCGACGGCTTGTTCTTGGCCATGTTGACCGCGAGCTCGGCCGCCGTCGTGGCGATCAGCTTCAGCGGCTTGTACACCGTCATCGTCTGCGTGCCCGCGACGATGCGCTGCGCCGCGGCCAGGTCGGCGTCCTGCCCCGACACGGCCGTCTTGCCGGCCAGCCCCTGCGCCGCGAGGGCCTGGACCGCGCCGCCGGCCAGCGCGTCGTTGGAAGCGACGATGCCGTCGATCCTGTTGTTGTTCGACGTCAGCGCGTTCTCGACGATCGACAGCGCGGTGGTGGCGCTCCACTCCGGGTCCCACTGCGCGCCCACGATCGTGATCCTCTTGGCGTCCACCTGCGGCTGCAGCACCTTCATCTGCCCCTCGCGCAGCAGCTTGGCGTTGTTGTCCGTGGGCGAGCCGCCCAGCAGGTAGTAGTTGCCCGACGGCCTGGCGTCGACCACGCCCTGCGCCTGCATCTCGCCCACCCGGACGTTGTCGAACGACACGTAGGCGTCGATGTCGGAGTCCAGGATCAGCCGGTCGTAGGAGATCACCTTGATCCCCGCCTGCCTGGCCTCTGCGATGGTGTTGGCGAGCACCTTGCCGTTGAACGGCACGATGACGATCACGTCCATGCCGCGCGAGATCAGGTTCTCGACCTGCGCGGTCTGGCGCGCCTCGCTGGCGTCGGCGGACTGCACGTCCACCGTGGCGCCGAGCGCCTTGGCGGCGGCCACGAAGTAGTCGCGGTCGTGCGCCCAGCGCTCCAGCCGCAGGTCGTCGATCGAGAAGCCGATCCTGGGGTGCTCCGCGCTCGCCAGCGCGGGGCCCGCGAGCGAGAGCGCGGCCAGGCCGCAGAGAACGCGGCAGAGGCCGGCGAGACTGGTCTTCATCGTTTCCTGCCCTTTCGGCTTCGGGCAGGACCGACGCATGCGACGGACGCGCATCCGCCGGTCCCGGGCTCCGCCCCGACGTCCGTGGACCTCGGCGGCGGACCGGCCGGACGGCGTCGTTTCGGGACGCGCGACCGGCACCCGCAACGGACGCTGGCCAGTCGGATCGGCGGGCCTTCCCGGCAAGCCTTGTTGTTGTGCCCGCACCACACTCCCCGGCCAGGAGCCCTGTCAAGTCGTGGGCGGGTCGGCCGGGCACGCCCGCGGCGGGGCGGCCAGGCAGCAAGGCCGGGCTCCGCCCGGACCCGCCAAAGGCCCCTCCCTCGAGCACGGGGGCCTCGGAAACCACCTGCTTGAACAAGTGGATCCCAAAGGCTTGCCTTTGGCGGAGTTCGAGGCGGAGCCTCGACCTTGCTTCCCGTGCCCGCCCGCCGCGTGATAGACCGGCAGCGCGGTCGCCGGTCGATGCGCGCCGCGCAGACGGGACATGAGGGAGGGCGTCATCACCCGCCGCTACCATCGCGACACCTGGCCGATCGCCGCGGCGATGATCCAGTATCCGAACGTCCTGCCCGACGGCAGCTCGGTCCAGGAGCAGTCCGCGGAGGCCTGGGCGGCGACCCTGGCCGAGGTCGCCGAGGCGGGCTTCACCGAGGTCGACCCGACGGACTCCTGGATACGGCTGGCCGACCTGTCGCCCGCGCGCCTCGACGAGTTCATGGCCGTCGCCCGTGCGGCCGGGCTGACGATCCCGGCGATCAGCACCGCGCGGCGCAGCGTGATCGACCCGGTGCACGGCGAGGAGTACCTCGCCTACGGCCACCGCGTCATCGACGCCGCGGCCAGGGTCGGCGCGGTGTCGGTCTCGTTCGGCTTTCTGGAGGCGCTGAACGAGGCGCAGCGCAGGGCGCTGTGGTTCTGGACCGCGCAGGGGCCGGTCAACCCGGACGACCCCGCAGTGTGGCGGCTCGCGGTGGAGCGCATCCGCGCGCTGGGCCGCCACGCCGCCGAGCTGGGCCTGGAGATCGGGCTGGAGATGTACGAGGACACCTATCTCGGCACCGCGGACGGCGCGGTGCGCTTCGCGACCGAGGTGGACCTGCCCAACGTCGGCCTCAACTGCGACCTCGGCAACCTGGTGCGCCTGCACCGCCCGGTGGAGCACTGGCTGTCGATGATGCGCAAGGTGGCGCCGTTCGCGCGCTACTGGCACGTCAAGAACTACTTCCGCACCGAGGACGAGGCGACCGGCCTCGTGGTCAGCGCGCCGGCGCCGCTGGAGCTTGGCGTCATCAGCTACCGTGTCGCGATCCGGATGGCGCTGGAGCACGGCTTCGACAGCCCGTTCCTGGTCGAGCACTACGGCGGCGACGGGCTCAGCGTCTCGGCGCTGAACCGCGACTACATCCGCCGCTTCCTGCCGCGCGGCGAGGAGACCGGCCGTGGGTGAGCCGGGCATGGGCGGGACTGGCATGGGCGGGACTGGCGGGGGCGGGCCGGGAGTGGGCGCGGCTGGCGTGGCGCCGAGGGTCGGGGTGCTCGGGCTTGGCTCCATGGGCCTGGGCATGGCGCTCTCGCTGCTGCGCGCGGGCTTCGAGGTCGTCGGCTTCGACCCGGTGCCGGCGGCCGCGGAGCGCTTCGCATCCGGCGGCGGCAGGCTCGCCGCGAGCCCGGCCGAGGCGGCGCTCGGCGCCTCGGTCGTGGTCGCGGTCGTGGTCAACGCCGCGCAGACCGAGCAGGTGCTGTTCGGCGAGGCGGGCTGCGCCGCGGCGATGCCGTTGGGCAGCGTGTTCATCGCCTCGGCCACCATGGCGCCGCAGCAGGCGCGCGCGCTGGCCGCCCGGGTGGAGGTGGCGGGGCGCCTCTACCTCGACGCGCCGATGAGCGGGGGCGCGGTGCGCGCGGCCGACGGCGACCTCACCATGCTGGCCTCCGGCAGCCCGGCCGCCTTCGCGGCCGCGGAGGGCGCGCTCGCCGCGATGACAGGCACGCTCTACCGGCTCGGCGACGCGCCCGGCGTCGGCGCGGCCTTCAAGATGGTCAACCAGCTTCTCGCCGGCATCCACGTCGCCGCCGCCGGCGAGGCGATGGCGTTCGCAGCCCGGCAGGGCCTGGACCTCGCCCGGGTGTACGAGGTGATCACCCGTTCGGCCGGCAGCTCCTGGATGTTCGCCAACCGGGTGCCGCACCTGCTGGCCGGCGACACGACGCCGCACAGCGCGGTCGACATCCTGGTCAAGGACATGGGGATCGTGGTCGACATGGCGCGCGACCTGCGCTTCCCGGTGCCGGTCGCCGGCAGCGCGCTGCAGATGTTCCTGATGAGCAGCGCCGCCGGCCTCGGCCGCCTGGACGACAGCACGGTCGCGCACCTGTACGCGCGGATCGCCGGGCTGTCGCTGCCGGGCATGGACGAGGACCCGCCCGCGCCTGGGGAGTGAGGCAGGCAGCAAGGCCGGGCTCCGCCAAAGGCCGAGCCTATGGAATCCGTTGCCTTCAATAAATGGTTTCCAAAGGCCTTGGCCTTTGGCGGGTCCGGGCAGAGCCCGGCCTTGCTCGCTTCTGCGTACTCATACCAACGGCTGTTGGGTGTGAGCGGTCGGACAAGCTAGGTTGAGGCCCCGCCTTCAAGCATGGGCCTCAAGCTCCGCCAGGAGCGAGCCGCCCCTGGACCGGCTTTACTTAAGGAGGGCCAGTCCAGGGCGGCTCGCCCTGGCGGGTCTGGGCAGAGCCCAGCCTTGCTGGCTGACAGGTCAATGTCAGAAGCCTTTGGCATCAGAGGACCGACAGCACGCCGCCGTCGACGTACAGGATCTGGCCGTTGACGAAGCTGGAGGCGTCCGAGGCGAGGAACACCGCCGCGCCCTGCAGCTCCTCCACCCTGCCCCAGCGGCCGGCCGGGGTGCGGCCGCGCAGCCAGGCGTCGAACGCCGGGTCCTCGCGCAGCGCGGCGTTCATCTCGGTGGCGAAGTAGCCCGGACCGATCGCGTTGACCTGCAGCCCGTGGCGCGCCCAGTCGGCGCACATGCCGCGGGTCAGCATCTTCACCGCGCCCTTGGAGGCGCTGTAGGGCGCGATGCCGGGCCGGGCCGCCTCGCTCTGCAGGCTGGCGATGTTGATGATCTTGCCCGCGCCGCGGCCGATCATGCGGCTGGCCACCGCCCGGCCGACCAGGAAGACGCTGTCGAGGTTGGTGCGCATCACCTCGTGCCAGGTCTCGACGGGGAACCGGTCGAGCGGGCCGCGGCGCTGGATGCCGGCGTTGTTCACCAGGATGTCGATCGGCCCGGCCTCGCGCTCGATGCGCTCCACGCCGGCCTCGACCGCGTCGGCGTCGGCGACGTCGAACGCCCCGAACCCGCCCAGGGCCGGCACCGCGCGCGGCCCGAACGCGGCGGCCGCGGCCAGCAGGCGGTCAGGGTCGCGGCCGTTCAGCACCAGCCTGGCGCCGGCATCGGCGAGGCCGGCGGCGATGGCGAGGCCGATGCCCCGGCCGGAGCCGGTCACCAGCGCGAGCCGCCCCGACAGGTCGAACAGCGTCGAGCCCATGCCGTCCGCTCCCCGTCCAGCGTGCGCCGGCAGTGTCCCAGCTCGGGCTTCGGCAGGCAAGGCGAGGGCGGTGCGACGGATGCAGGAAACAGGCAAGGTTGAGGCTCTGCCTCAAACTCCGCCAAAGGCGAGCCTTTGGAATCCATGACTTGAGAGGGGTTTCTGAGGGACCCATGCGTGGAGGAGGGGGCCTTTGGCGGGTCCGGGCGGAGCCTGCCAAAGGTTCCGACGATCCTTTTGGGTCGTTGGAATGGCAGGCGGAGGGAGAGCCCGGCCCTGCCTGCTGCCTGGCTGCCGGCGACCCGGTTCGAAACTAACCCACTCCCCGTCCACGCCGCATCTTGTGGCGGGCGGTGGACAGGAGGACGGTGTCGGCGGCATCGTTGCAAGACCGGCGGCCACAAGCCGGGGGCGCGGCCGGCGGGAGGACCAGGATCATGCTGGCGGCAGTGCTGCACGGCGCGACCGATCTGCGCGTGGAGGAGCGGCCCGAGCCGGCGCTCGCGCCCGGCGAGGTGCGGGTGGCGGTCGCGTGCGGCGGCATCTGCGGCTCCGACCTGTCGTATTTCCGCAAGGGCGGCGTCGGCGATTTCCGCCTGCGCGAGCCGCTCACCCTCGGCCACGAGATCGCCGGCACCGTGGTCGGGAGCGCCGCCGGGGACTGGGCGCCGGCCGTCGGCACCCGCGTCGCCGTCAATCCGGGCCGGGCGTGCCTGCACTGCGCGTACTGCCGGGCCGGGCGCGGCAACCTGTGCCGCGACATGCGCTTCCTCGGCAGCGCGGCGCGGATGCCGCACGTGCAGGGCGGCTTCAGCACGACGCTGGACGTGCGCCCCGACCAGTGCGTGGCGATCCCGGACGGCCTGGCGTTCCGCGTCGCCGCCTGCGCGGAGCCGCTGGCGGTGGCGCTGCACGCGATGCGCCGCGCCGGGCCGCTGCTCGGCCGCCGGGTGCTGGTCGCCGGCGCCGGGCCGATCGGGCTGCTGTGCCTGGCGGCCGCCCGGCTGGCCGGCGCCGACGCGGTCACGGTGAGCGACCTGGCCGAGATGCCGCTGCGGGTCGCGCACGGCATGGGCGCCGCGGCGGCGGTGCGGGTCGTCGACGGCGACGACGCCCTGGCGCGCGAGGCGGCGGCGGCGGGCGGCTTCGAGGTCGCCTTCGAGGCCACCGGCTCGGCGGGCGCGGTGGCGTCGCTGCCGGCGCTGATGCGGCCGGGCGGGCGCATCGTGCAGCTCGGCATGCTGCCGCCGGGGCTCGCTCCGGTCGCGGTCAACCTGATGATGGCACGCGAGATCGACATGGTCGGCTCGTTCCGGTTCTGCGACGAGTTCGCCGACGCGGTGGCCGCGCTGGCGGGCGGGCGGATCGACGTCTCGCCCCTGCTGTCGGCCCGCTTCCCGCTTGCCGAGGCCGCCGCCGCCTTCGCGATGGCCGGCGACCGGAGCAGGGCCATCAAGGTGCATCTCGACATCGCCTAGCCGGCAGCGCCTGGACGACAGTGCCCAGCAGACAGGGCCCGGACGACAGCGACCAGACGACATTGCCTGAACCACGTTGCCCAGCCGCCAGCGCCTGTCCGACAGCGCCGAACCGGAGTGACGCCGATGGCCCCCGACCCGAGCCTGCTCGCCTTCGAGGCGGTGACCAAGCGTTTCGGCGGCACGCTGGCCGTCGACGACGTGTCGCTGACGCTGCGCGAGGGGCAGATCCTGGCGCTGCTCGGCGAGAACGGCGCCGGCAAGTCGACGCTGATCAAGATGCTGGCCGGCATCCACGCGCCCGACAGCGGCCGCATCCTGCTGCGCGGGGCGCCCTACGCGCATCCGCAGGCCAAGGCCGCGGGGCGGGCGCGGGTGGCGTTCATCCACCAGGACCTCGGGCTCGTCGGCTGGATGACGGTGGCGGAGAACGTGGCGCTGGGCGTCGGCTACCGCCGCGTCGGCGGGCGCCGGGGCGGGCTGATCTCGTGGCGGCGCACGCGCGCCCGGGCGCTGGAGGCGCTCGCCGGCCTTTCCGCCGACATCGACCCGGACGCGCGGGTGATGCATCTCGGCCGCACCGAGCGCTCGCTGGTGGCGATCGGCCGGGCGCTCGCGGCGGAGGCGGAGGTGCTCGTGCTCGACGAGCCGACCGCGAGCCTGCCGGCCGACGAGGTGGAGCGGCTGCTGGCGGTGCTGCGCGACCTCAGGGCCAGGGGGCTCGGCATCCTCTACGTCTCGCACCGGCTCGACGAGGTGTTCCGCATCGCCGACGACCTCGCGGTGATGCGCGACGGGCGGCTGGTGGGCTGCCGCCGCGTCGCCGAGACCGATCCCTCCGAGCTGGTGACGCTGATCGTCGGCGCGCCGCCGGAGGCGGTGTTCGGCCGGGCCGAGGCGCCGGCCGGGCCGGTCTGCCTCTCGCTCGCCGGGGTGGTCGCGGGCGGCGCCGGGCCGGTGGACCTGGCGGTGCGGGGCGGCGAGATGGTCGCCCTGGTGGGGCTGCGCGGCGCGGGGCAGGACGCGATCGGCCGGGCGCTGTTCGGACGCTGCCCGGTCGAGGCCGGCAGCGTCCGTCTCGACGGCGCGCCCCATCGCCCGGACCGGCCGGCGGCGGCGATGGCGGCCGGCGTCGGCATGGTCGCGGGCGACCGCGTCGGCGAGAGCCTCGGCATGACGCTGAGCGTGCGCGAGAACCTGTTCCTCAACCCGGCGGCGCGCGGCGTCGGCGCGCTCGCGCTGTGCTCGCCGGCGCGCGAGACGGCGGCCGCGTTCGCCGCCGGCGCGCGGATCGGACTGCGCCCCAACGAGCCACGCCGCCCGGTGGAGACGCTGTCCGGCGGCAACCAGCAGAAGGTGGTGCTGGCGCGCTGGCTCGACCTCGCGACCCGGGTGCTGGTGCTGGAGGAGCCGACCGCGGGCGTGGACGTGGGCGCCAAGGCGGAGATTTACGCCCTGCTGCGCGCGGCGCTGGCGCGCGGGCTGGCGATCGTCGTGGTGGCGACCGACTTCGAGGAGGTGGCCGCGATCTGCCACCGCGCGCTGGTGTTCAGCCAGGGGCGGGTGGTCCGCGAGATCGCCGGCGAGGCGCTGTCGGTGCACGCGATCCTCGGCGCCGCCTCGGCCGGGCAGGACGGCGCCGGCCCGGCCGACCGGGGCGACGCCGGTTCCGCCGGGCGGGGGAACGCCCGGGCGGGCGGCCAGGGGTCGCCGGTGCGTGGCGGGGTCGCGGCGTGAGCGGGCTGCGCTCCACCGCGCTGGAGCCCGCGCCGGGCGCGCTGCGCGGCGCCTCGCCGGCGCGCAGGCTGGCGGCGCTGCTGCCGGTCTATGGCCTGGTGTTGCTCACCGCGCTGCTGACGGTCCTGTTCTCGGTGGCGCTGCCGGACACCTTCCCGACCTGGCTCAACGCCCGCTCCATGCTCAGCGACAAGGCGGTGGTCGCGATGCTGTCGCTGGCGGCGACGGTGCCGATGATGACCGGCAAGATCGACCTCACGGTGGGCTACGGCGTGGTGCTTTGGCACATCATGGCGATCTCGCTGCAGATCGCCGGCGTGCCGTGGCCGCTGGCGGTGCTCGCCGTGCTGGCGGCCGGGGTGGGGTTCGGCCTGCTCAACGGCCTGCTGGTCGAGGTGGCGCAGATCGACAGCTTCATCGCGACGCTGGGCACCGGCACCGTGACCTACGCGGTCGCGCTGTGGTGGACCGGGGGCCGGCAGGTGATCGGGCGGCTGCCGCCGGCCTTCTTCAGGCTCGACACGGCGAGCCTGCTCGGCGTGCCGCTGCCGGCCTTCTACGTGCTGGCGATCGCCGGCGCGCTCTGGGTCGCCTCGGTCTACACCCCGCTCGGGCGCTACCTCTACGCGATCGGCGCCAACCCGCGCGCCGCCGAGCTGAACGGCATCCCGACGCGGCGCTACACCATGCTGGCGTTCATGGCCTCCGGCCTGATCACCGCGTTCGCCGGGGTGATCCTCGCGGCCCGGTTGCGCGTCGGGCAGGCGAGCGTGGGCCTGGAGTTCCTGCTGCCCGCGCTGGTCGGCGCCTTCCTCGGCTCGACGACGATCACGCCGGGGCGGGTCAACGTCTGGGGCACGGTGGTCGGCGTGGTGATCCTGGCGATCGGCATCTCCGGCATCGAGCAGCTCGGCGGCGCCTTCTGGGTGGAGCCGGCGTTCAACGGCGCGACGCTGCTGGTCGCGATCGGGCTGGCCGGCTGGACCGGCCGCAGGCGGGTGACGGTGCGGGCCGCGCGGAAGGGCGCCCCGGCGGCCCCGGATCATGCCGGCGGCCAACGTTGACCTGGCAGCAAGCAAGGCCGGGCTCTGCCCGGACCCGCCAAAGGCCCCCTCCTCCAAGCGTGGGGCCTTTGGAAACCCATTTCTTAAGTAACGGATTCCAAAGGCTTGCCTTTGGCGGAGTTTGAGGCGGAGCCTCAACCTTGCTTGCCTGCGCCGGCCGATCGACACGCCGCCGGCATCGGCCTGCGGCGCAACAGGCCCGCGATGCGGGCGGACGGGAGGGACGACATGGGCCGACACGAGTGGCGCCGGCTTGGCGGCCGGGTCGCGTCCGCGGCGCTCGGCGCGGCCGTGCTGGCCGCGGGCGGCGGCGCCCGGGCCGAGGACGCGCTGGCGCAGGTCAGGAGCACGGTGGCGGCGGCGACGGCCAGCTCCGCCCCGTGGACCGGGCCGACCAGCGGGCCGAAGGCGGTGGCGGGCCGGACGATCGTCTATGTCGCCGGCGACCTGCGCAACGGCGGCATCCAGGGCGTGGCCGACGGGGTCAAGGAGGCCGGCGCCAGGATCGGCTGGACGGTGCGGGTGCTGGACGGCCAGGGCAGCGTCTCCGGCATCCAGTCGGCGTTCGGCCAGGCGGTGGCGCTGCGGCCGGACGGCATCGTGGTGGGCGGCTACGACGCGGTGCAGAACGCGGCGAGCCTGGCGCAGGCGGCGGCGGCGGGCATCAGGCTGGTCGCCTGGCACGGCGGCCCGACGCCCGGCCCGATGGAGGCCGAGCACCTCGCCTACAACGTGACCAGCGACAACCTCAAGGTCGCCGAGGTGGCCGCCGACTACGCGATCGCGCAGAGCGGCGGCCACGCGGCCGCGGTGGTGTTCGCCGACAGCGCCTACGCGATGGCGATCCTCAAGGGCCACGTCATGGCGGACACGATCGCCAAGGTGGCGGGCTGCGCGGTGCTGGCCTTCGAGGACACGCCGCTGGCCGACACCTCGACCCGGATGGGGCAGCTGACCACCTCGCTGCTGCAGAGGTTCGGCGCCAAGTGGACGTACACGCTGGCGATCAACGACCTGTACTACGACTTCATGGGGCCGCCGCTGATCTCCGCCGGGCGCGAGGGCGACAGGCCGCCGGTCAACATCAGCGCCGGCGACGGCAGCCGGTCCGCCTTCGAGCGCATCCGCGCCCGCCAGTTCCAGGCGGCGACCGTGCCGGAGCCGCTGCTGCTGCACGGCTGGCAGGTGGTCGACGAGCTGAACCGCGCCTTCGCCGGCGCGCCGCCGTCGGGCTACGTGACGCCGGTGCATCTCGTCACCGCGGAGAACGTGGACGCCGACGGCGGCAAGCAGGACGTCTACGACCCGCAGAACGGCTACCGCGACGCCTACGCGAAGATCTGGGGCAGGTGAGGCATGACGCTGGACGTGGAGATCGTCGACCCGCGCTTCGGGCGCTACGTGCTGCCCCACGCGCCCCTGCAGCGCATCGCGGAGGGCATGCTCTGGACCGAGGGCCCGGTGTGGTTCGGCGACGCCGGCTGCCTGCTGTTCAGCGACATCCCCAACGACCGGATCATGCGCTGGATCCCGGGCGCCGGCTGCTCCACCTACCGCCAGCCGAGCGGGTTCGCCAACGGCGGCACGCGCGACCGGCAGGGCCGGCTGGTCTCCTGCCTGCACGGGGCGCGGGCGGTGGCGCGCACCGAGCATGACGGGCGGGTGACGATCCTGTGCGACCGGTTCGAGGGGCGGCGGCTCAACTCGCCCAACGACGTGGTGGTCAGCTCGGACGGGGCGATCTGGTTCACCGACCCGCATTACGGGATCATGCTCGACTACGAGGGCGAGCGCGCCGAGCAGGAGCTGCCCTGCCGGGTCTATCGCCTGGACGGCGCGACGGGGGCGGCGAGCGTGGTCAGCGACGCGTTCGGCGGCCCCAACGGGCTGTGCTTCTCGCCGGACGAGCGCCAGCTGTACATCGCCGAGACCGGGGCGATGCACGACGGCGCGGCGCGGCGCGGCATCCGCGGCTTCGACGTGCTCGACCTCGCCGCCGGGCGGATCGGCCACGAGCGCGCGTTCTACGCGCCCGGCGTCGGCGCCGCGGACGGCTTCCGCTGCGACGAGGACGGCAACGTCTGGACCAGCGCGGGCGACGGCGTGCACTGCGTCAGCCCGCAGGGCGAGCTGCTGGGCCGGCTGGCGGTGCCGGAGACGGTGTCCAACGTCGTCTTCGGCGGCCGCCACCTCAGCCGGCTGTTCATCTGCGCCTCGACCTCGGTCTATGCGATCCACCTCAACCGGCGCGGGGCGGCGCCGCGATGAGCGGGGATCGCTTCGCGCTGGTCACCGGCGCCGGCGCGGGCATCGGGCGCGCCGCGTCGCTGGCGCTGCTCGGCGACGGCTGGCGGGTGGCGCTGGCCGGCCGCACGCCCGCCTCGCTGCACGAGACCGCGTCGCTCGCGGGCGCGCGGGCCGGCGCCGCCCTGGCGGTGCCGACCGACGTCGCCGACCCGGACTCCGTGGACCGGCTGTTCGCGGCGCTGCGCGCGGGGTTCGGCCGCCTCGACCTGCTGTTCAACAACGCCGGCGTCAGCGTCTCCGCCGAGCCGGACGCGCTGAGCTTCGCGCAGTGGAGCGAGGTGGTCGCGGTCAACCTGACCGGCTCGTTCCTGTGCGCGCAGGGCGCGTTCCGGATGATGCGCGACCAGGCGCCGAAGGGCGGGCGGATCATCAACAACGGCTCGATCTCGGCGCACGCGCCGCGCCCGCACTCGATCGCCTACACCGCGACCAAGCACGCGGTGACGGGGCTCACCAAGTCGCTGTCGCTCGACGGCCGCAGGCACGACATCGCCTGCGGCCAGATCGACATCGGCAACGCGCTGACCGGCATGGCGGAGAAGATGCGGCGCGGCGTGCCGCAGGCCAACGGCACGCTGGCCGTCGAGCCGGTGATCGACGTCGCCGAGGTCGCGCGCACCGTGCTGTTCATGGCGACGCTGCCGCTGGACACCAACATCCAGACGATCACGCTGATGGCGACGCAGATGCCGTTCGTCGGCCGCGGCTGAGGCCCCGGGCCGGTGTCTGCCGCACGCGGCGCCGTCCCGGGCCGCCAGGCCGTCGGCAAGGCTGGGCTCTGCCCAGACCCGCAAAGGGCCGAGGCCCTTTGATCCCTTGACTTAAGTGACAGGTTTCCAAGGCTTGGCCTCTGGACTCCCCTTGCTTGACGGATGGGTTTCCAAAGGCGATATTAGACTTGACATACCCAGGCCCGAAAGGTAGGTTTCTTGTCATAGGAGACCACCATGGCCGCTTCCGTCCTCAACGACCCGCAGTTCCACGACGAGACCGCCGCCTTCGCGTTCGTTGAGGCGCGCCTCTGGCCCTGCGGTCCGGTGTGCCACCACTGCAAGGGCACCGAGCGGATCGGCCTGATGGGCGGCAAGTCCACCCGGATCGGCCTGTACAAGTGCTACAAGTGCCGCAAGCCGTTCACCGTCCGCATGGGGACCGTGTTCGAGTCCAGCCACATTGAGATGCACAAGTGGCTCCAGGCGATCTACCTGATGTGCTCCTCTAAGAAGGGCATCAGCACCAACCAGCTTCACCGCACCCTGCGCATTAGCCTCAAGTCGGCGTGGTTCCTTTCGCACCGCATTCGCGAGGCCATGACCAGCCTCGGCATGGAGCCCATGGGCGGCGAGGGTGCCGTCGTAGAAATCGACGAGACCTACATTGGCCGCAAGGAGGGCATGGAGAAGCGCCGCGGGACCGCCCATAAGCACGCCGTTCTGACCTTGATTGAGCGCGGCGGTTCCGCCCGCTCCTTCCATGTGGACGGCACCAAGGCGGCCGATCTGCTGCCGATCATCAAGGCGAACGTCGCGCCCGAGACCCACGTCATGACCGACGAAGCCGGTCAGTATGGTGCGCTCAGCAAGCACTTCGCCGCTCACGACTTCACCCAACACAGCCTCGGCGAGTATGTGCGCGGTAACGTACACTCTAACACCGTCGAGGGCTTCTACTCGGTCTTCAAGCGCGGGATGAAGGGAGTCTACCAGCATTGCGGCGAGAACCACCTCCGTCGCTACGTGGCCGAGTTTGATTTCCGCTACAGCAACCGCGTCCGGCTAGGCGCGAACGACACTGAGCGCGCTGGCCGCGCTCTACAGGGTGTTGTGGGCAAGCGCCTGACCTATCAAACGACTCGTGGAGGAACGCCGGCCTAAGCGGCGTTTTTTGGTTCGCGAGGCATACGCCTCCACTGGAATTATCCCAGACGCAAGACAGCTAGAGTTGGGCTTTGATGTTCTACAAACCGGTCAATGGACCGGGTGAAACGGGAGGGTGCAGTGTCAGAGATCGTGCAAAGCAAAGTAGCCGACGTTCCATCGATGACGGTCACTTATCAAAATAAGCGGCCTGTGGAGCTAGCAGATCTAACCGTCAGCCTACAGGCTTTATCGCGTCGCTTTGCGCGATATGCAGCCCAAAATGACCTCGACCTCGACGAAGAGGCAACTAAGCTGTATGTGAAAGAGATACGTCCTGGCAGCATTATAGTTGAACTCTGGAATCTTGTAGCAGCACATCCGGGTGAATCAGGTATTCTCGGTCTTGGCGCTGCGACCACGCTTACGCAAGATAACGCTATAGTTACTTTTGCTAAGTCATTGGCTCAAGGGTTAAATAGCCTTGCTGGAAAGGACTTACCATCAAAAGACTTACCAACCGCAGAACTTCGTGATCTGGCAAAGTTTGTTGAGCCTACAGCGCGAGACTCGTCGTCTTCTATATCCATATTAGCAAAGGACTCTGCGCAAGTTCAAGTCTCTATTTCATATGGGTCAAATGAAGCAAACGCTATTCAAAATAGAGCACAGAAAGAGATAGAAAGCAGAAATTCACCTATTGAGACAAATTACAAGAAAGTTCTTATGTATTGGCGTAACGCCAGCACGGGAGCCTCTTCAAGAAGCGACAAGGCTCTTATAGATAAAATCTGGGATAAACCACTTAAGGTTTTGTTTGACGATGATGACCAATCTATCAAGTCTAGAATGATAACAGGCCGAGACAATCCATTTAACATAGGATTTATTGTCGACGTTGAGTTACTTACAAAAGGGGGAAGGCCCGCAGCATATC
>JAABUH010000856.1_pt1 | contig 39512 bp, 32 predicted proteins | sample 5559121 | NCBI WGS metagenome assembly JAABUH01 (sample SAMN10711871, study PRJNA513364) | rock metagenome | isolation source: Antarctica rocks | place: Antarctica: Victoria Land, Battleship Promontory nord | collected 2015-12-28
GCTCCGCTTCCGTCAGCACGCGGAGACCGGCCACCTGCCGCGGTGCCATCGCCACCTCCTCCCGTGGCACCAGTCTCCCACACGCTCCCTCCCATCGTCAATTATTCGCTGCCTGACCCACTAGTTGATGGGTGGTATGGTACGAATGGGTGAGGCACCATCCGCGCCAGGTGGCGTGGGTCACGCCACGCAGCGGGCTCGTGGTGGCCGGATACGTCTATGGAGTATGCAAGATGCGTGCAACAGTTTGCCTGACGTTCGACTTCGACGCGATCTCCCTCTGGATCGGCCCGCTGGGGGCGACCTCGCCGAGCATGATCTCGCGCGGTGAATTCGGCCCGGTGGGCGTCGAGCGGATCCTGAAATTGCTGGACCGCGAAGGGATCCCGGCCACCTTCTTCGTGCCGGGTCACACCGCCGATACCTACCCGGAGAGTGTCCGCGCGATCGTGGCGGCGGGGCACGAGGTCGGGCATCATGGCTATCTGCACGAGAACCCGGTGTCGCTCGCCTCGCGCGAGGAGGAGCGGGCGATCCTGGAACGGGGCCTGGCGGCGCTCGAACGGGTGACCGGCACCCGCCCGGTCGGTTATCGCTCGCCCGCCTGGGACAACAGCCCGCACACGATCGGGCTGCTGCTGGAGTACGGCTTCCGCTACGAGAGTTCGCTGATGGGCCACGATTTCTTGCCCTATTGGTGCCGTGTCGGCGACGTGATCCGCCCCGACGGCCCCTACGAGTTCGGCACTTCGGTCGATCTGGTCGAGTTGCCGGTGAGTTGGATCCTCGATGACTTCCCGCACTTCGAGTACCTGCGGGTCGGGAATCGCGTCAGTCCCGGCCTCTCCGCGCCGAGCAAGGTCGAGGAGATCTGGCGCGATGAGTTCGGCTTCATGTACCGCGAGATCGCGGGCGGCACCTTCACGCTGACGATGCATCCGCAGGTGATCGGGCGCGGCCATCAGATGCTGCTGCTGGAACGCCTGATCGCGCACTTCAAGTCGCATGAGGGCGTCCGCTTCACGACGCTGGCGACGGCGGCTGAGGAGTTTCGGATGAGTAGTCAGTAGCCAGTTGCTAGTATCCAGAAAGGAGTCGCCACTCGGCGCTCGGCAGAAGGCTCGCTGATGCCCATTGCCTATTAGCGGCACCGTCACCGACTACCAACTACTGACCACTCCCTACTCAGTGATACGCATGCAACACGCGATCGGCCCAATAGTTCATGCTCTGCCATACCCAGAGGACGGAAAGGGTGAGGCAAATTGCCGGGCCGACGAAGCGGTGCAGTTGCCAGAAGCGCCAGAGCGCCCAGCCGACCACGACGCCGAGGGCGGGCGCGGCGAAGAGGTGGAAGCGGACGCTGAGGCCGGCGATGACCGCCAGGGCCAGGAACGGGAGTGCGGTGCCGAGCCAGGTGAGCGCGAGGGTTAGCTGCGGCCCACCGCGCGCGCGCCGCAGGAGATTGATCCCGACCAGCGCGAGCGGCAACGCGGGCCAGCCCCACCAGATGAGCAGGCCGTTCCACTCGTTGCGGAGGCGCTGCCCGAGCGTCACATCCGCCGCCCCGCCACGCGCGTTGGTATCGCCGCCAAGGAAGCTGCTGACGTGTCCGAAAAGCAGATCGTTGTGGAAGTGGTAGTAGATGGCCCAGGAGAGGACGAGCGCGACGGCGAAGCTGCCGAGCAGCGCCAGCGCCTGACCGTGCATCGTCGTGCCGCCGCGCGCGATCAGGACGATCACGAGCAGCGGGATGGCGACGAGCAGCGAGAGGAAGACCCCGAAGTGGCCGAGGAATGCCAGCGTCAGCCCGACCGTGAGCGTCGCCGCGACGAACGGGCGTCGCCAATGGCCCCAGGTGAGGACGAGCGCGACGAGGTAAGCGGTGGCGACCCCCTGGCCGAAGAGGTTGGCGAAGTTGCCCGCCGAGGCGAGCCCGTAAGTGATCGGCACGACCGCGCAGACCGCCGCCGCCCAGAGCGCCGGGCCATCCTCGCCACAGACCCGCCGCGCCAGCGCGAAGGTCAGCAGCGTGCCGACGACGCAGGCGAGCGCGGCGAAGACCTCGACCAGCAGGGCTTTGTCGGCGATGAACCAGGAGAAAGGGAGCATGGTCGCGTAGAAGAGGGGCGGATAGGGCGCTTCCAGGGCGCGCGCACCCGGGAGGGCGAGGGTGAAGACCCACTCGCCGTGCTGGACGAATTCGAGGCGGTGGACGTTCAGCAGCAGATCGCTGGAGCGGAACTGCGGGTGGCGCATCCCGATCAACAGCGCCAGCACATGCACCCCGCCGATCAGCGTCAGCCCGCCGAGCGCCCGCTCGCCGCTCGCCCAGCCACATCCGTGCCCGAGCCAGATCAGCGCGGCGGCGAGCGCCAGCACGGCGAGCGTGGTCACGCCGATCAGGAGCGTCAGGGCCGGGGCGTAGAGGGTCAGCATGTCGCGCGGGCCGAGCGCGCAGAGCAGGAAGGCGAGCACGGTCGGCCACCCGGCGAGCGCCCCGGCCAGCGGGGCGCGCAACGCCAGGGCGAAAGCCCCGTAGGCGCAGAGCACCGCCAGCAGGGCGAGCCCGAGCGTCCGCAGCGGCGGCGCGATCAGGCCGTTGCTGCCAGTATCCCGCAGGCTCGCGGCGGCGACGACCACGCCGAGATCGCGCCGGTCGCCGACCGGGCGATAGGTGGGCGCATCGAGCGTGACCGTCAGGGTGCCGTCGCGGAAGGCGGATGCGGGGACCGCCAGCGTATAGTCGCGCAGTTCCGGGCTCAGCGGCAGCGTCTGCCGCGCGCCGTCGCCGAGCGTGACGCCGAGCGCGGTCACTGGCGTGCCGCCGGGACGGTTTCCTTGTAGCGTGAGGGTCAGGTTTGCGTCGGTCGCGCCAAATCCAGGCAAGGTGATCGTCGCCCGGTCGCGTGTCCAGCGGAAGCGCTGGTCGCTGCCCTGCACCGCCTCGCCATCGTTGAAGCCGGCCAGATATGGCGTGTCGTCGGGGCCACCGATGGTGAGCGCGAGCGGCGCGCGCACCTGCCAGGCGAAGGTCAGGGCGAGCGCGGTGACCAGCAGGAGGAGCGGGAGCTGGTAGCGCGGGCGCAACAGTTGCCGCGTCGTCGCAGCGAGGCCGGGCTGGCGTCGCCGCACACGCTTCGCTCGCCGCCGCAGGGCTGCGGTCCCGCCCGGTCCCGCCGTGGTTGCCGGGGTGGGCGACGAGGCGGGTTCGGGCGGGGTGGTAACGGTCACAGCGGCGTTGGTGCTCCTCTGCGCGCGCTACGGGTCGCGCGGTCATCACGTCGTCATCTGGTGGCCGATAGGGATAGAACGTCGCACGGTCGTGTCGGTGACGCGCGACGGGGGTATTGGCGACGCATACTCCGTCGCCAACACCCCCGTACGGAGCGCTTACATGTGGAGCGGCTGTCCCTCGACCGCGCGCGCCGCCTCGGCGATCACCTCGGAGAGGGTCGGGTGCGGGTGGACGGCGTAGGCGACCTCGTGCGGGGTCGCTTCCAGCGTGCGTGCCAGGGCGAACTCCGCGATCAGCTCGGTCACGTCGGCCCCGATCATATGGACGCCGAGGATCTCGCCGGTGCGAGCATCGGCGATGATCTTCACCTGCCCTTCGAGTTCGCCGAGCGCCTGCGCCTTGCCGTTCGGGCGGAAGGGGAACTTGCCGATCTTGATCTCGCGGCCCCCCTCGCGCGCCTGCTCCTCGGTCTTGCCCATCGCCGCGATCTGCGGGCTGGTGTAGGTGCAGCGCGGGATGGCATCGTAATCGAGCGGGCGCGGATGCTGCCCGGCGAGGATCTCGGCCAGGTATTCGGCCTGGGCGTAGGCGGTGTGCGCCAGCGGCAGCTTGCCGACCACATCGCCGATCGCGTAGACGCCCGGCACATTCGTCTGCATCCGCGCGTCCACGCCGATGAAACCGCGATTCATCTCCACGCCGAGGTCGTCGAGGCCGATGCCGTCGCTATTCGGCTGGAAGCCGGCGGCGAGGAGGACGCGATCGACCACCAACTCCTGCGGTCCGCCCTGCCCCTGCTGGCTCTGCGTCTGCTGCGGCCCCCGCTGATCCCAGGCGTTCACCTGCACCGTCTGTCCACCCGGCGCGGGCGAGACGCGTACGGTGATCGTGTCGCCCTTGACTTCGGCCCCATCGACCTTGGTGGCGGTCATCAGCTTGATGCCGCGCTTGGTGAATTGCTTCGCCAACTCGCTGCTCATCTCCTCGTCTTCGAGCGGCAGGATGCGCGGCAGGAACTCGACCACCGTGACATCGACGCCGAAGGCGCTGAAGACGGTGGCGAATTCCAGGCCGATCGCGCCCGCGCCGATGATCACGATCTTCTTCGGCAGCGTCTTGATGCTCCAGATCTCCTTGGCGGAGATGATGTGCTCGCCATCGAGGGTCACGCCGGGCAGCGGACGGACGCGCGAGCCGGTGGCGACGATGATGTTCTTCGCGCGGACCTCGCGGTCGCCATCGGCACCGCCGGAGACGGCGAGGCGATCCTTCGCGACCAGCTTGCCCCACCCGCGTACCACATCGACCTTGTTCTTCCGCATCAGGAAGCCGACGCCGCGCGTCTGCGTGCCGACGATCTTGTTGCAACGGTCGATCGCCGCACCGTAATCGGCGGTGATGTTGTCCGCGCTGATGCCGAATTCCTTGGCGCGGTGGAAGAGCGTCAGCACTTCCGCGCTGCGGAGGATCGCCTTGCTGGGGATGCACCCCCAGTTCAGGCAGATACCGCCCAGATCGGCGCTCTCCACGACCGCGACCTTGAGCCCGAGCTGCGAGGCGCGGATCGCGGCGGCATAGCCACCGGGACCACCCCCGAGGATCGCGACATCGTATAGTTGCTCGCCGGTGGTGCCACTCATTTGCCGAAACCCTTCCACTTGAGCCTGTCGGCAGCCTTGCATCCGTAGTCGTACGGACGCGCAACAGCGTTGTCGCGGCGCTGACAGGCACGCTTTTCTCGATCAAGCCTATCCGAGTCGTCGCGAGGGTGTCAAGCACACCGCCGCACATGACAAAACGGTGAGGCCAAAGCCTCACCGTCTCGCCATCATCCAGATTGTTCTTGGTCGGGGCGAGAGGATTCGAACCTCCGACCTCAGCGTCCCGAACGCTGCGCGCTAACCGGGCTGCGCTACGCCCCGCCGGACGAACGAGCGTAAGAATAGCATAGGGATCGGCTCGGCGCAAGAGAGGTGGCGAGTAGGCGCAGTGGGCGAGTAAGCGTAGTGGGCGTAGTGGACAAAGAGGAGGGAGTGAACGCGCAGTGAAGGACACTTTTTTACGGACTACGGACTACGGACTACGGACTACGGACTACGGACTACGGACTACGGACTACGGGCTCGCTCCTATCGTCTGCTACACTTCCCGGAAGGCGGCTCGCGCGGACGCGGGCTCTATGGAGGACGAGCGTGCAGTTTCCGAACGCCACTCCGCTGCGACCCTTCCCGCGCATGATCGGCCTGGCGATGCTCCTGCTCGTCGCGGCGCTGATGGCGTGCGGCGGCGGCTCATCCGGCGGGGCGACCGACACCAAGGCTGTGCTCGATGGCGCGGCGAAGCGCCTCGCGGCGGTCAAATCGGTCCACTTCACCGTCGCCATCGCTGGCGATGCGTTCATCGACACGGGTCGGACGATCGCGCTGCGCTCGGCGAGCGGCGACATCGTCACCCCCGATCAGATGCAGGCGAAGATCAAGATCAGCCTCGGCACGGCGAACATCGATGTTTCGCTGGTGACGATCGGGACGGAGAAATACCAGACCAATCCGGTGACCGGGCAGTGGGGACCGGCACAAGCCGGGTTCGATTACAGCCCGACCGTCCTCTTCGACAAGGATCGTGGCCTCGCACCCCTCCTTAATCAGTTGCGCGAGGTAGAAGCACTCCCCGCCGAGCAGGTGGCCGGGCAAGATGCGTATCATCTGCGCGGCAAGGTCGACCGCGCGGCGATCGAGCCGATCACCAGCGGGACGATCGAGGGGGATACGGTGACGGTCGAGCTCTGGATCGCCAAGTCGTCGTCCGATCTCCTGAAACTGGTCATCACCGAGCCGCAGATACCTACCAAAGCGAAGCCGGCGGTCTGGACCCTCACCCTCGACAAATACGATCAGCCGGTGACGATCACGAAGCCGCAGTAAGGCGCGGCGCTACTCGGAGGCCACGCCCGATGCTCGGCACCGCCGCACCGCCCGACCGCCAGCGTGGCGATACTTCCCTGACAGAGTTGCCACCCGGCGGGCGGGCGCTCCTCGCGGCGGCGCTGATCGCGGTCTTCATCGCGGCGCTCGACCTGACGGTGATCACCACGATCCTGGCGCGGATCATCTTCGATCTCGGGATCAACGTCGGCGAGATCGAGCGCTACTCCTGGATCGTCAGCGGCTACCTCCTCGCCTACCTGATCACCATCCCGATCGCCGGGCGCGTCTCGGACCTGATCGGGCGGCGTCCCGTCTTCCTCTTCGCCCTCGGCTTATTCGTCGTCGGGTCGGTCTGGTGTATGACGGCGCAGGGGCTGGTGCCGCTGATCCTCGCGCGCGCGGTGCAGGGACTCGGCGGCGGCGCGCTGGTGCCGGTGACGCTGGCCCTCGCGGCGGATCTCCTGCCCCCCGGACGTCGCGCCGCCGCGATCGGCGCGATCGGCGCGATCGACACCCTCGGTTGGGTACTCGGCCCCCTCTGGGGGGCGGGAACAGTCGGCCTGCTCGGCGCGACGCGGGTCGGGCTGGTGCGCGACTGGCGCTGGGTCTTCGCGCTGAACGTGCCGATCGCGCTGGCGGTGCTGGCGACGGTCTTCATCGTCTGGCGGCGCGCGGCGCGGATCGAGCGCCGCGCATCGGGGCGCTTCGACTGGCTCGGCGCGCTGACCCTCACGCTGGCGCTGGCCTGCCTCAATCTCGCCGTCTCGTCCGGCGCGGAAGGTGGCGGCGGGGGGCCGCGCGCGCTCGGGGCGGAGCCGAATCCGCTCGCGCCCTACCGGCTGCCACTGTTGATCGGGGCGGTCGTCGCGTTCGCCCTGTTCATCGTCGTGGTCCGCCGCGTCCCCTGGCCGATCCTGCCGCTCGGCCTCTTCCGCCGTCCGGTCTTCAGCGCGGCGAATCTGGCGAATCTGCTGGTCGGCGCGGCGCTGATCGTGGTGATGGTCGATGTGCCGTTCGTCGTCTCGCTGCTGGCGACCGACGCGAACCGCGCGGGACTGATCAGCGCCCTCCTCCTGCTGCCGTTCACCCTGGCGATGGCGGCGGGCTCGCTCGGTGGCGGCGCGGTCTGCGAGCGCGCGGGCTACCGCACGGTGGCGCTCGGCGGCTTGCTGATCGCGGCGGTTGGTTTCTGGCGGCTCTGGGGCTGGCCGGACGAGCTCGCCTACGGGCGGATGACGCTCGATCTGCTGATCTGCGGCCTGGGGCTAGGGCTGGTGATCGCGCCGGTCGGTGCGGCGGCGATCAACAGCGTGCGCGAGGGCGACTACGGGATCGCCTCGTCCCTGGTGTTGGTGATGCGTTTGCTCGGCATGACCCTCGGTCTCTCGGCGCTGACCTCTTGGGGGGCCGGGCAACTCGACACGCTGGTTCGCGCCCTGCCCTCGCTGACGCAGCGCGCCGATGAGTCGCTTGGCGCGTTCCTCACCCGTCAGACGGAGTATCAGGCGCAGCAAGTCCTCGTGCTGACGCTCGACATCCTCCACCAGACCTTCGCGATCGCCGGCGTGCTCTGCCTGCTCGCGCTCCTCCCGGCCTGTCTGTTGAGTGGGCGTGGTCAGCAGGGGACGGCGAGCGGCGAATAGCGAAGCGGTGGCGGTGCTGCCCGCTATGGGTCTGGACGGCGGAGAACAACGCGGCGGGGCGGGCATAGCGCGCGCCCCGCCGCGTTTCCGTTCTGCATGAGGTACCGCCGATTTAGTTACTAACTGGTCGGTTTCACGAATACGTGGCGGGTGACGGCGTGGGGCTGACCGCTCCCCGCCGCTGCGGCGGCGACCCGCCCCCGAAGCGGGCGGGTGGGGACGGCCCCACAAGGGAGGAGAGGGACGGCCCCGGCCACCCCGCCACGTCTGCGTGCAACGCCGCTACTAACCTTCTGTCGTCGGGGCGGTCGGGGGCGGGGTCGCGGCTTCTGGGGTGGTCTCCGGTGCCGCTGGAGCCTCCTTCTCCTTCTTCGGCAGCCAGCGTCGCCAGCCGTGATAGGTCTGTTGCGCGCGCGTGAGCGCGACCGGAAAGCGACGCGGCGCGATCTGCGGCGCGAGCGCCCCCGCGATCGGCGCGGCCCCGACGATCACCGGGGCGTTCCAATCGCGCAGCCGCTTGGGCTGCTGCGGGTCTTTCGACGGCGGCACCACGAAGCGATCGAGCGGCAGCCAGCCCTCTTCCGCCCCGGCGTAGTGCAATGCGACCCCGCCCGCCTCGGTGACGATCGGGATCCCCCCGGCCACGTCCCAGATCTTCGGACCCCGGAAGATCCCCCAGCCGAAGCCGCCGTTCGCCACCAGCCCGATCTCGTAGGCGATCGAGCCGAGCGAGCGCGGCTCGCCGAGGAGACCCCGCCCGGCACGCCCGGTCTTGAACTGGAAGAGATAGCCCGGCGGCATCCCGGCGGTGACGCGCCCCGACGGTTCGGTGGCCGGGTGGACGCGGATCGGCGTGCCATCCTGGAAGGCCCCGCCGCCCCGATGGGCATGCAACGTCTGGCCGCTCAGCGGGAAGTGGAGCGCCCCGACGACCGGGCGACGACGGTGCAACACGCCGATCGAGACGGCGAAGAAGGGGAGGCGATTGATGAAGTTGATCGTGCCGTCGATCGGATCGACGATCCACTCGAACTCGAACTCCCCATCCGGGTCGTGCCCCTCCTCGCCGAGGACGGCGTGCGTCGGGAAGCGCCGACTCACCGCCTCGACCAGATAGGCTTCGACCGCCTTATCGGCTTCCGTTACCGGATCGGTGCGCGCCGTGTTCTTGTACTCGATCTCCAGCGGCCCGCCGAAGCGTTCGAGGACGATCTTGGCGGCCCCGGCGATCAACTCGCGCGCCGTCGCCTCGATCTCCGCGAGGATCGCCGCATCGGGGTAATCGCCGTCCGGTGCACCGTCGTCCCAGCTATCGGGGTGTGGCTGCTGCTCCTGTTCGGTAGCGATGGTGGACTCCTTTCTTGGTTGGGAGCGGTAGTTTTGCTTCAAATACGATGGTTTTGATGCGCTGTGTGCCGTTGGACTGAAGTCCCGGCTGGATGGCCTGCGGCCACGAAGCCCGCCTACGCGGGCTGGGACGCTGCACGCCTTTCCTCGCTGCTACAGGCGTGCGTGGCGGCGATGTCCCCCTCTCCTCGGATGGGGACAGGGGGTGCCGCGCAGCGGCGGGGGTGAGGGTGTAAGCAGCGCCGCTGCGTGCGTGGGTCCGGGATTAAAATCCCGGCTAAGGGCAGCTGCGTCGCCACAAAGTCCCCGTTGGGGACTGGAATTGCCTTCCCTACGCCGCAGCGTCACCCAGCGATCCCCCTCTCCCAATCTGGGAGAGGGGTGGCGCGCATGCGCGACGGGGTGAGGGCCGCTTTCCTCGCCCCTACCGCGCCATGCTGACGCCTTCGACCTCCTCGCAGGTGCCGTTCTCCACGTCGAAGATGCGGCGACGCTGGCGCTTGAGGTCCGCGCCGAGGACGTGGATCGAGAGCCCATCTTCCGCGCCGAGCACTTCGATCCGATGGATGTCGTGCGGCGGCAGGAGGGGGTAGGTCGCGCCGTGGGTCAGCACCGCGTCCTCTTCGAGCGCGACGCTGCACTGGCCCGGCGTGGCACCGTCATCGACACGGCTGTAGCGCGTGGTGCGCTGTTGCCCGGAGTAGACGCCGATGATCCCCCAGGTGACGTGATCGTGCGTGGGCGTGGGATGCTCCGGGCGGAAGAGGACGCCGTAGATGTTCAGCGAGCCATCCTCGTTTTTATAGTAGGCGAAGCCGGGGCGACCGCCATCGACGATCGTGGCGTATTGCGGGTCGGTCCAGCCCGGCCCATCGAGCGCCCGTTTCAGCAGCGGCTCCAACTGGCCGACCGCCTGTGCGCGATCCCGGATGCCGCCCTCGACCTCCATGACCCGCCGGGCGTCCGCGATGAATGCGGCGATGCCGTAGGTATTGCCTGTGCTCATTGCCTGTCCTCCCCCTCTCGGCGCTAGCAGCGCCAACCCATCCGACGATAGTATCACGCGCTGTCACGCGCCGATATTCCCCTGCCTGTCACGGCGATGCCCCTCGTCGCACCTGTCGGTGGCCCGCCCGGAGCGCGTCGGCCAACATCTTTCGCCGCAAATTGCGCGCCCCTGATGCCCTCTGCTACACTGGCTGTAATGTGAGAGGGTAACGGCGCAGACGGAGAGAGTAACCGGGACGAAGCTGGCAGCGAGGGGTCGCCACGGGTGCGAGTGGCCCTCAGCGGGATCGCGGCGAAGTTCACTCCCGAGCCGAGCGGTGAAGTCGTGTCGCCCCTGGCGCGCGATGGGTAGTCGTTTCTGGATCGCTCCCCCATTATCGGGAGCGCGCCCCTGCGATGGCCTCGGCCCCGCTGGCGGCGACTGAGTTCATCGCCCCGCGATGAAACAGGGTGGTACCGCGTGGTAAGTCCCACGCCCCTGTGCGCGTGGGCGATTTTTTGTTTAACCGGCCTGGATGGCGGTGGGAGAGGAAGATGACACAGGGGAGTACGGCCGCGGAGCCGATCACGGCGATCGAGCGCGAAGCCCTCGAACGGCTGACCACGGTCGCTGATGAAGGCGCGCTGGAGGGCTGGTTCCGCGAGTATCTCGGTCGCAAGGAAGGGCGGCTGAACGCGCTCCTGCGCGGGCTCGGCGCGCTGCCGCAGGAGGAGCGCCCGCGCTTCGGGGCGGCGGTCAACGCGGCGAAGGAGCGGGTCACGGCGGCCTACGAGGAGCGCAAAGGGACGCTCGGCGCGGCGGCGCTCGGCGCGCGACTTGCCGGGGACGCGATCGACATCACCCTGCCCGGTCGCCCGGTCCCGCAGGGGACGCTGCACCCGACGACGCTGATGATCCGCGAATTGAGCGCGATCTTCGCCCTCCTCGGCTTCCAGACGATCGAGGGGCCGGAGGTGGAGGAGACGCGCTACAACTTCGATCTCCTCAATATCCCGACGAATCACCCCGCGCGCGACGAGTGGGACACTTTCTACATCGGCTCGCGCGGTGCCGACGACACGGTGAACGAGATGGTGCTGCGGACGCACACCTCGCCGATGCAGGCGCGGACGATGCTGGCGCAGGAGCCGCCCGTGCGCGTGATCGTGCCGGGGCGCTGCTATCGCTACGAGGCGACCGACGCCTCGCACGAGGCGATCTTCTTCCAACTCGAAGGGTTGGCGGTCGATCGGAAGATCACGATGGCCGATCTGAAGGGGACGTTGACCGCGATGTCGCGCCAGCTCTTCGGCTCGGACACCAGGGTGCGCTTCCGCTGCGACTTCTTCCCGTTCGTCGAGCCGGGGGTCGATTTCTCCGCGACCTGCGCCGTCTGCGGCGGCAAGGGCTGCCGGGTCTGCAAGGGCACCGGCTGGCTCGAACTCGGCGGGGCGGGGATGGTCCATCCCAACGTCCTCCGCAATGTCGGCTACGATCCGGCGCGCTACAGCGGCTTCGCCTTCGGCCTCGGCATCGAGCGAATCGTGATGATCAAGTACGGGATCGACGATATCCGCAACTTCTACGGGAACGATCTGCGCTTCCTGGAAGAGTTCGCGGGGACACGAATTTAAAGGCGCGAGGAGCTCGCCCGGCGTAGCGGCATGAGGGGGCATATATGAGCAACACGCATCTTCTGCTTTTCCTGCTCACCTCGCTGGTGATCATCGCCGCTCCGGGGCCTGACAATATTCTTGTGCTCACGCGCGGCCTCACGCTTGGGCGGCGTGCCGCCCTGGTCTCGGCGGGCGGGGCGGCGTTCGGACTGCTCGGGCACTCGCTCCTGGCGGCGGCTGGACTCTCGGCACTCCTCCAGCGGAGCGCCGGTGCTTACGGCGCGGTTAAGTACCTCGGTGCCGCGTATCTGCTCTTTCTCGGCGTCCGAGCATTCCTCAACCGGGAGCATTTTGCCCTGGCGGGTAATGGAGCGCCGCTCGGGTTTCGTCGCGTCTTCACGCAGGCCGTCACCTCGAATCTGCTCAACCCGAAGATCGCGGTTTTCTTCCTGGCGTATCTCCCGCAGTTTATCGACCCGTCGGCTGGGGGCGTGTCCTTGCAACTCCCGACGTTCGGCCGCGTCTTTGCCCTGCTCACCTGGGGCATCTTCAGCATCATCGCCTATTTCTCGGGTTTTCTCGGTGGTTGGTTGCGACGTCGTCCGCAACTCTCCCAAACTCTTGGGCGGCTCACGGGTTGCGCGTTCATTATCCTCGGCGTCCGTCTCGCACTCCCGGAACGCCGCTAGGTGATGCCGCAGCGTCGTTTCCATTCGGCTGAACAGTGATCGAGAATCGTGCCTGGGCATGGTCCACGCGATTAGCTGGGAACAGTCGTGACGGGCGTGTGCAGGCACCGTCACCAAATTTCTGGACAGAATGGAGCGTAGGATGAAGGTTCCGCTGAGTTGGCTCCGCGAATTCGTCGATCTGACGCTGGCCCCGCGCGATCTCGCCGCACGCCTGACGATGGCCGGGGTCGAGGTCGAGGCGGTCCACGAGATCGGCGCGGAGTGGGACAAGATTTTCGTCAGCTACGTCGCGTCGGTGGAGCAACATCCGAACGCCGATCGCCTCAATCTGGTCCGCGTGCAGGCGGGCGAGCAGCACCTGACCATCGTCACCGGCGCGCCGAACATCGCCGCCGGGCAGAAGGTTCCGCTAGCGCTCGTCGGCGCACGGGTCTGGGACGGCCACTCCGAGGAGCCGAAGCGGATGACCCTCAAGGCGAGCACCATCCGGGGCGTCCCGAGCGAGGGGATGCTCTGCTCCGAGAAGGAGCTAGGGCTGTCGGACGAGCACGAGGGGATCATGGTCCTCCCGGCCGATGCGCCGGTCGGTGCGCCGCTGCGCGACTACCTGGGCGATACCGTCCTCGAACTGGAGATCACCCCCAACCTCGTCCACGACTTCTCGATCCTCGGCGTGGCGCGCGAGGTAGCGGCGCTGACCGAACGGCCGCTGCACCCGCCGCACGTCCCGAAACTGCGGACGGATGCCGACCCGCGCGGGACCGATGGTGCGCCGCTGGTGACGATCGTGGACCCGGAGCTCTGCTCGCGCTGCGTCGGCGTGGCGATCGCGGGGGTGATGATCGACGAGTCGCCGGAGTGGCTGAAGAGTCGGCTCGCCGCCGCCGGGCTCCGCGCGATCAACAACGTCGCGGATATCACCAACTACGTGATGCTCGAATGGGGGCAGCCGCTGCACGCCTACGATCGCGACCACCTCGCGGGCGGGCGGATCGTGGTGCGGCACGCCGAGGCGGGGGAGCGGATCGAAGCGCTCGACCATACGGTGCGGACCCTCGACGACCGGATGCTGGCGATCGGTGACGCGGAGCGCGCGGTTGGGATCGCGGGCGTGATGGGCGGCGCCGACTCCGAGATCGGTGACGGCACCACGAATGTGCTGCTGGAAGCGGCGAACTTCAACCAGTACGCCGTGCGCCACGCGATGCAGACCTTGAAGCTCCCCTCCGACGCGGCGGTGCGCTTCGGGCGCGGGCTGGACCCGAACCTGGCCGGGCCTGCCGCCGCTCGCGCGACGGCGCTGATCCTGGACCTTTGCCCCGGCGCGCGTGTCGTCGCGACCGCCGATGTCTACCCGCAGCCGACCGTTGAGCGCACGGTCGAGTTGCCGTACGGCGAGATCGCGCGCCTGCTCGGCGTGACCTACCCGGTCGAGCAGACGGTGGCCGTGCTGGGGCGACTCGGGCTGCGGGCCGTGGTCGCGGCGGGCGCGTCAACCGATCAGGCGGCGGGGCCGACGCTGCACGTCACCGTCCCGACCTGGCGGCAGGACATCACGCAGCCCGCCGATCTGGTGGAGGAGATCATCCGCATCATCGGCTACGACACCCTGCCGACGAGCCTGCCGGAGGGGCGGACGGTCGAGCCGAGGCGCGATCCCCTGCGCCTCTTCGCCGAGGAGGTGCGCGACATCCTGGCGGCGAGCGGGCTGCACGAGATCATCGCCTACTCCCTGACCGCCGAGCCGATCCTCGATCGCCTGTCGCCGACCGGGCGATGGACTACCTGGTGGGAGGGGGACCGCCCCGACTTCGCCTCCACGCGCCTCGTCAACACCCTTCGCAGCGATTGGCAGATCCTGCGCCCGACGCTGCTGGCCGATGCGCTGGCGACGCTGGCGGAGAACCTGAAGATTCGCCCGACGGTGCGCCTCTTCGAGGTGCGCCCGGTCTATCTGCCGCGCGGCCTCGGCCAGGTGCCGACCGAGCGGCTGACCCTGTCGATCGCCCTGGCCGGGGAGCGGGCGGGGCGCGATCTGTACACCGCGCCGGGGGAGGTGGGCACGCCGCTCGATTTCTTCGACCTCAAGGGGATCATCGAGGCGTTGGTCACGCGGCTCGGCCTCGGCGAGGTCACGTACGCGCCGAGCGGTTATCCGACGCTGAGTCCCGGTCGTGCCGCCGAATTGCGGATCGGTGGCGAGTTCGTCGGCGTCTTCGGCGAGATCCATCCGACGGTCGCGGCGAACTTCGGGATCGGGGCGGCGCGCACGATGGTGGCGGAATGCGACCTGGCGGCGATCTTCGCCCTGGCGACGAAGCGCCCGCAGGTGGGCGGCATCGTTCGTTTCCAGCCGACGGTGCAGGACTTCGCGATCGTCGTGGACGAGGCGGTCCCGGCGGGCGAGGTCGAGGCGCAGATCCTCGACGCCGCCAGGCCGCTGGCGCAGTCGGCGCGGCTCTTCGATGTCTACCGGGGCGAGCAACTCCCGGCTGGCAAGAAGAGCCTCGCCTTCGAGGTCACCTTCTCCGCGCCGAATCGTGTCCTGGGCGATAACGATCTCGGTCGTCTGCGCGAGCGGATCGCCGGGACGTTGCAGAAGCGCCTCAAGGCGTCGCTGCGCTCGTAGCTTCGCGGCGAGGAGGGCGGTATGTGCCGACCCTCCTCGCGCGCCCGGATAGCAGGGTCACGGCGGTCATTATGCTTGCTCCTGTGGCCGACCCTCCTCGCGCGCGTGGACAGCCGGTGGTGTACAGTTGTGGCGGCGGTTGCGTGTAGTCGCCGCGCTCCGGTCGGGCCGCTATTCCCGATCGGGCGACGATCGTGACCGCGCCGGTCATCGTTTAAGTGGGGAGGGTCCGCCACGATGATGTCAGCCAACGCGCGCCCTCCGCTCGCCGCGATCGATATCGGCACCAACACGATCCGCCTCCTCGTCGCCCGTGCCACGCTGGCGGGTGGGCGGCTCGGGCTGGAACAGTTGGCGAGCCGCACGACAACGGTGCGGCTCGGCTACGGGATCGAGCGGACCGGGCGCTTCGATCCGGCGCGGCTCGCGCTGGCGGTCGAGGCGGTGCAGGAGTACCATCACCTCGCCCGGGAACTCGGGGCCGCGCCGATCCTCATCGTGGCGACGAGCGCCACGCGCGATGCGGCGAACGGGGTCGAACTGGTCGAGCGGATCGCGGCGGCGACCGGACTGCGCGCGGCGATCATCGGCGGCACGCGCGAGGCCGCGCTGACCTTCGCCGGAGTGACCATCGGGCTGGCGCTGACGGGGACGCTGCTGGTGGCCGACCTGGGCGGCGGTAGCCTGGAGTTGATCGTCTCGCGGGACGGCGATCTGCGATCGACCGCGTCGTTGCAGATCGGCTCCGGGCGGCTGACGGAACGACATATCCCTGACGATCCGCCCGGTGAGGCGATGATCGCCCGTGCGGCGAGCGATGCCGCAGCCGCGATCGGGCCGGAAGCGCGCGATGCGCCCGCGATCGACCGCGCGATCCTCGTCGGGGGGACGGCGAAGGCGCTGGCGGTCCTGGCCCCCCAGCCGGACGCGCCGTTGACGATGACCGCTGCGCGGATCGCGCGGGCGTTGGCGCTCCTCGGCGAGGAGCCGTCCGCCGCGCTGGCGGCGCGCACCGGACTCGATCCTGAGCGCGTGCGGACCCTCCCGGCTGGCGCGGCGATCATCGGCGCAATTCTTGCGGCGTATCGCCCGGATACGGCCATTATCGGCTCTGGCGGTATCCGCGAAGGGATACTCCTGGATTATCTGCGGCATACTGATGTGGGCGGTGGGCTGCCCTCGGCAACCGCGTAGCGCGCTCCGGCCCCGTTTGCGGCTACCATGAGCGCGAATTTGTGGCGTGTGGATGAGGGAAAGGGGTCGGCGATGCGCGTGGCGGTTCTGTCCGATATCCACGGCAACCTCGTGGCGTTGGAGGCGGTCCTGGCCGATCTCGCGGCGCAGGGTGGGGCCGATGCGCTCGCCATCGCCGGTGATCTCTGCCTGGACGGGCCGCGCCCGCGCGAGGTGTTGGAGCGCGTACGCGGCCTCGACTGCGCGGTGGTGCAAGGCAATACCGATCGCGATCTCGCCCTGACACCGGAGCAGTCCGCCAAACTCGGCTATGCCGATCTCCTGACCTGGACGCGCGAGCAGATCGGTGGCGAAGGGCTCGCGTACCTCGGTGCGCTGCCGTTCTCGCATCGGATCGCCGCACCTGATAGGCGGAGTGTGTTGCTGATCGTCCATGCGAATCCGAAGGATATGGATCAGCACCTGCCACCGCTCGCCCCGGAGAACCAGATCGCGCCGTTGCTGGCCGATCTGCCGCCCGAGGTGACGACGATCGCGTTCGGCCACTTGCATCTCCCGTATGTTCGCGATGTTGGTCGCCTCCGTCTGATCGATATCTCCAGCGTCGGATTGCCGAAGGATGGCGATCGCCGCGCGGGCTATGGTCTGCTGACCTGGACGGGCGATGGCTGGTCGTGTGAGCAACGGCGCGTCGAGTATCCGGTCGAGGAGACGATCGATCAGATTCGCGCCGCCGCCCCGCCCGATGCCGATGATCTGATCCGAACCCTGCTGCGCGCCCGCTACGCCAATATGGTCGAGGCGCGGGGCGGCAAGGGCGCGGCGCGGCGTGCGTCTGGCCCGCGCGTGACGGCCAAGGCCAACCCGGCCACGCCGCCGCCGGTCGTTCCGTCGCTCGCCGCGCAGGAAGCCCCCGCACCGCCGCGCGGTCGTCGGATCGCCGCCGCTCGCCCGAAGCCCGCGTCGGCCTCGGCGGAAGCGTCGTCGCCTGCCGCCACGCCCGCGAACGCCCCGGCGTCGCCGACGTCGGCACCCGCGCGCCGCGTCCGGCAAACGCCCCCACCTGTGGCGGCAACGATTCCCGCTCCTCCGACCCCTGCGGCGAGCGATGAGCCGCCCCTCGTGACCGCCGAGACGGGTGTGACATCGCCATCCGCCACGTTGAAGACCATGCCGCCGCAAGCTGCGGTGCTATCAGCACCGGACCCGCTCCACCAGGAGCCGGGTGCGATGAGCGAGGCTGTTGCAATGCCCGACCGTGAGACATCGGCACACGATGCGCCCGCCCCGAAATCGAAGAAACCTGGCCGCAAGGCGCGCGAAGGGGCGCTCCTCCAGGCGGACGCGCCCTTCCCGGCGATCCTCCCGGAATTGTTGGAGGGCCGGTTGGCGGTGATGCTCAAGCACCTTGCGTCGGTGCGCGACGAAGACGACCCGGACGCGGTCCACGCGCTCCGGGTCGCGATCCGACATCTGCGGGTCGCCCTCGAGAGCGCCGGACCCTTTTTCGGGGCGAAGACATACAAGCAGCTCGTCCGGGAGTTGCGCGCGCTCGCCGAGGTGGCGGGGAAAGTGCGCGACACCGATGTGCTGCTCGACTATCTCCGCGCGCGCGCCCTACAGGAAACCGAGGCGGAACGTGTCGGGATCGAGACCTTGCTCGATGCGCTGAGCGCCGAGCGGGCCACCGTGCGCGACGAACTCGATCCGATCCTCGATCGGTGGGCGGATGAGGACGACGACTCGGAGGCGGCGGCGTTCCGCGAGGCGCTGACCGCGATCAAGTCGCGGCGCAAGTTGGGCGATCGGGCGCTCACCGGACAGGTCGCCGCCGAGGCGATCGAGTCGGCGCTCGCGCGCTTCGAGAAACGCGGACGACAATTCGCGGACGAGGATGCGGGGCCGGATGTCGCCCATCGGCTGCGGATCGCCACGAAGAAGCTGCGCTATACCGTCGAGTTCTTCGCCCCGCTCCTGCCGCCCGAGGCGCAGGAGCGGGTGGGGGAGTTGAAGGAGCTTCAGACGCTGCTCGGCACCGTCCACGATCGCGATGTGCTGACCGATCTCCTCGCCTGGGAGCGCGCGCAGGCGTTGGAGCGCCAATTGCATCAATTGGAGGGGGCGGTCTTCAGCGCGGGGACACGCGACGAGCGCCTCGCGGCGGTGCGGGAGGAATTGGCGTCGGCGGATTCCTTCGCGGCGACCGCGCCGAGCATCTACGCCCTGCTGATCGATGCGCTCGCGGAGCGCGATACGCTGGAAGCGCGGCTGCGCGAGCGTTGGGCCGCGCCGCAGCGCGACGAACTCGCCCGGCGTCTCCGCGAGAACGTCGCCGCGCTCATACCAGCGCCCGAGGATGACGCCGCGCTGACGGTGCCGCAGCCGGAGGAACACGATGTCTAGTACCCGCCGTGGGGCGGGAGCGCGCAAGCAAGGCGGCTCGCCCGCCATGACGCCAGCCGCAGGCCAGCATGCCGCCCCTGCCACGGTGGCCGCTCTCGAAGCGTCGACGAACGCCCTCGTGCCGACCACCGCCGCCGCGCCGGTCGCGCCCGCGCTCACCGATCTGCGCGAGCCGAGCCTGTATCTCAACCGCGAATTGAGCTCGCTCGCCCTGGTCGCCCGCGTCTTCGAGGAGGCCCAGGACGAGCAGAATCCGCTCCTGGAGCGGGTGAAGTTCCTGGCGATCTGCGGGATGCTCCTCGACGAGTTCTATGAGACGCGGGTCGCCATGCTGCGCGATCAGTTGCTCACCGGGCAGATCGTGGAGGCAGGGCGCGACGCCATGATGCCCAAGGAGCAGCTCGATCGCATCCATGCGATCGTCCATGACCTTGCGGTGGCCTTCCAGCGCGCGCTCGCCGCGCGTCTGATCCCCCAACTCGCCACCGAGGGGATCCAGGTGCTGGATTACGTCGCGCTCTCCCCTGCGGCACAGGGGCTGCTGCGTTCGTATTTCGAGCGCGAGATCTTCCCGTTGCTCACGCCCCTCGCGGTCGATGCCGGGCGACCCTTCCCGCACATCTCCGGGCGGAGCCTGAACATGCTCGTCGTCATCCGCGACGAGCTAGGCGAACGCTTCGCGCGGGTCAAGGTGCCGCCCTCCGTGCCGCGCCTGATCCCGATCCCCCCCGATCAGTCGGCGGGGGAAGCGACCAGTGCCGGACAGGGCTCGTTCACCTGGGCGGAACAGGTGATCGCCGCCAATGCCTCGGCGCTCTTCCCCGGCAAAGCGATCGTCGGCACCTATCTCTTCCGCGTGATCCGCAACGCCACCCTGGCGATCCGCGAGGCGGAGGCGGAGGATCTGCTGGAGACGATCGAGGAGAGCCTGGAGCGGCGCTTCTTCGGCTACGTGGTGCAGCTCGAAGTCGAGGAGTCGATGCCGCCCGATGTGCGCGCCTGGCTCGTCGGCAAGCTGGCGACCGAACTCCAACTGGTGCAGGTGAGCACCGGGCCGCTCGGCCTGGGTGCCCTGGGCGAATTGGGGAAGATCGATCGGCTCGATCTGAAGGATCCCCCGTTCGTGCCGAGTCTGCCGAACGAGTGGCCGCGCGATGGGAGCAACGTGCTCGATATCATCCGGCGGCGCGATGTCCTCTTGCATCACCCATTCAACTCCTTCGCACCGGTCGTCGATTTCGTTCGCGCCGGACTCGATCCGAACGTGCTGGCGATCAAGCAGACCCTCTATCGGGTCGGGGCGAACTCGCCGATCGTCGATGCGCTCCTCGAAACGCGCGACGACGATACCCAGGTCGCGGTGATGGTGGAATTGAAGGCGCGCGGCGACGAGGAGAGCAACATCGGTTGGGCGCGCGCGCTGGAAGAGGCCGGTGTCCACGTCGCCTATGGTCTCCTGGGGCTGAAGACGCATTGCAAGGTCGCCCTGATCGTCCGCCGCGAGGCCGATGGCCTGCGCCGCTACGTGCATCTGGGGACCGGCAACTACAACGCCCAGACGGCGCGTTCCTATACCGACCTCGGTCTCTTCACCGCCGACCCCGCTATCTGCGCCGATGTCTCCGATCTCTTCAATTATCTCACCGGCTATTCCGCGCAGCGAGAGTTCCGCAAGCTGATCGTCGCGCCGGCCAACATGCGTCGTCAACTCCTGGAGTTGATCGCGCGCGAGGCGACGTTCGGCGAGCGCGGGCGACTGATCCTCAAGATGAATGCGCTGATCGACGCGGAGATGATCGAGGCGCTCTATCGCGCCTCGCGCGCCGGGGTGCAGATCGACCTGATCGTTCGCGGAGCCTGCTGCTTGCGCCCGGGTGTGCCCGGCGTCAGCGAGACGATCCGGGTCATCAGCATCATCGGGCGTTTCCTGGAGCACAGCCGGGTCTACTACTTCGGGAATGGGCGCACAGGGACTGGCGATACCCAGGACCAGATCTACCTGGGGAGCGCGGACATGATGCCGCGCAATCTCAATCGGCGCGTCGAGGTGCTCTTCCCGGTCGAGAGCGAGGCGATCAAAGCCCAGATTCGCGACGAGATCATCCCGCTCTATCTCGACGATACGATCAAAGCGCGCGAGCTCGGTGCCGATGGCATCTATCATCGGCGGCGACCACGGCCGGGCGCGAAGGCGATCAGCGCCCAGGCGACGCTGCTGGCCGCCGCGACCGCGCTGGCCCGACCCTGAGCGGCGCGTGACCGCCTGAGGTGTTTTGGCCCTGACATGTTTTGGCCTGGTATGGTAACAGGAGCGGTTTGTGGGGGAGCGACCCGATCCCGAGCACGACGTATTCGGCGCAACGCCGACCGAGAGCGGTGACGACGACTACGCCGAGTCGCTCGCCAGCGAGACGGCGTTCGTCAATCCGATGGAGGTGGAGTTCGCGCGTCTCCTCGACTTCTATCACATCCCCTGGCTGTACGAGCCCACCTCGTTCGCCCTGAATTGGTCGGGCGATCAGGTGAACGAGATGTTCACCCCCGATTTCTACCTGCCCGATCAGGATCTCTACGTCGAGTTGACGACGATGCGGCAACGCCTCGTGACGCGCAAGCACCGCAAACTGCGCCGCCTGCGCGATCTCTACCCGACGATCAACGTGCGACTGCTCTATAACCGCGATTATCACCAACTCCTCGCCGCCTATGGCTACGGCGCGGTCGAGATCGCCTCGTTGCGCGAAGAGGATATCGAGCGGATCCTGGTCAGCCGCGACGAACTGGCCGTGCGGGTGGCGCAACTGGGCGAGCAGATCTCGCGCGATTACGCCGGGCGTCCGGTGGTGCTGATCGGCGTGCTGAAGGGGGTTACCTTCTTCCTCGCCGATCTGGCGCGCGCGATCACGAGCGCGGTCGCGATCGACTTCCTGGCGCTCGCTCGTCCGGCGCGCGGCGGGAACGAGCGCATGGTGCGGATCGTCAAAGATCTCGACCGGGACATCGCCGGGCAGCACGTCATCCTGGTCGAGGACGTGGTGAACACCGGCCTGACCCTCGACTTCCTCCTCAAGACGCTGCGCGCGCGTAACCCGGCGAGCCTGACCGTCTGCACGCTGCTCGACAAGGCGGAGCAGCGGATCGTGCCGGTGCCGCTGGACTACACCGGCTTCGTCATCCCCGATGAGTTCGTGGTCGGTTACGGGCTCGACTATCGCGAATTGCATCGCAATCTGCCGTTCCTGGCGATCCTGAAGCGACAGGTCTACACCACCCCACAGCCGGTCCCTGCCGCTGCCGCGCCCGCGCCCCTCGCCGAGGTATGAGCCTCACGCCGTCGCGCCCCTCATCGGGGTCATCAGTCCACCGCCGCTGCGCCTATCCGTCCAGGTAGCAAGCCCCGCGTCGCCGCGCCCATCCGTTATACTGCCGCTACGATCGCCCGGTCGCTGCGGCGGATCGCACGCCGATGGAGGGTTTTATGGGGCTGCTAGCGAACCCGCTGAACATTCCTGGGCTGACCCATGCGCGCGCCGAGATCGACGACATCTGGCTCCATTACGTCCGGGGCGGCGATCCGCAGGCACCCACGCTGGTATTGCTCCACGGCTTCCCGCAGAATTGGCTCACCTGGCGGCTGATCCTGCCGGACCTGCTGGCGCGCTATCAGGTGCTCGCGGTCGATCTGCGCGGCTATGGCGACTCGGCAAAACCGGAAGGCGAAGCGGGCTACGATAAGGGGACGATGGTCGCCGACCTCCATGCGTTGCTCGGGCAGCTCGGCATCGAACAGCCGCTACTGATCGGCCACGATCGCGGCGCGCGCGTGGCCCGTCGTTACGCCCTCGATCACCCGGACGCCCTCTGCGGCGTCGCCCTCCTCGACATCCTCCCGGTCGAGTATGTCTACGACCGCCTGAGCGCCGCCGAGGCCGCCGAGCGCTACTGGCACTGGACCTTCCAGGTGACGCCGGAGGTGCCGGAACGCCTGATCGCGGGGCATGAGGAGGCGTATCTGCGCCAGTTCTTCGCGCGCTCGCCGGGCCTGCTGGAGGGGATGGAGGCCGATGGTGCCTGGCGCGAGTATCGCCGCTGCTGGCTCCAGCCGGGCGCGGTCGCGGCGGCGCTGAACGATTACCGCGCCACTTTCCATCGCGATGTCCCGCGCTATCGCGCGGAGCGGCAGGAAGGGCGACGCCTGACGCTGCCGGCGTTGCTCCTCTGGGGGAACCGCGGCAATCTGGCGAATCAGCCGGTCCTCGATATCTGGCGCGAAGTGGCGACCGATGTGCGCGGACAGGCGATCGCGGGCTGCGGGCATTTTTTGATGGAAGAACAACCGGCGATCGTGGCGGCGGCGCTGTTGCGCTTCGCGGACGAACGTTGTGGCGAAGGGTAGGGGCGATGAGCGGCGTGGATGCGCGCAGTGCTGCGGTGATCGCGGGGATCGAGGCGCTCGCCCCGCGCTGGATCCTGCATCTGCCGTCGAGCACGTTGAAGGCGGTGGTGGCGCACTTCCTCGCGCGCGATGGGCGGGAGGGGCTGCGGGTCGTCCCGATCCCGCGCGAAGAAGAAGGGATCGGGATCCTCTCCGGCCTCGCGCTGGCCGGGTTGCCCGCCGTGATGATCATCCAGGATAACGGCATCGGGAACCTGCTGACGGCGCTCAATACCTTCGCGGCCCCGTATCACCTCCCGTTGCTGATCGTGGTGGCGCGGCGTGGCGGGCTCGGCGAGTACAATTCGATGATCCACACCTTCTCCGAGCGGACCGAGGCGATCCTCGATGCCGCCGGGGCGCGGTGGTTCCAGCTCGATGCCACCACCCCGATCGAGCGTTGGTCCGACACGATCATCCGCGCCGCCACCTTCGCACGCACGACACACCGCCCGATCTTCATGCTCGTCAACCTCATGGATGGCTAGCGGGCGTCATATCCCACAAATGATGCCCTGCGCTGCGGGGCCGATACTCGCCAGCAAATAGCGATGCCGATCGTGCTCAAGCGCGGGGCCTGGATGCACCATGCCGCGAATTACGCCCGCCGCTAGCCTGTGCGCTCTTCATCTGACAATGCCCTGCGGGAAACCGCAGGGGTGCCGCAGGACCGCTCCGCGCCGTCGCCCTTCGGTGTCGGTTCCAGCGGTCCAGCGGAAGGACCGGTTCGGGACGATAAGGCAGGATGGGCGCGGGATCGGCACACGAGAGGACGAGCAGCGCGTGAGGAGGATGGTGGACGGCTCGGGGAGAAGAGTGGCGGAGGACGAGGCCGGGGACCACGGCCCCAGCGCTGCTCCCGGTGCTGCTCCCGGTTCGACACCTATCAATCGGCGGAAGTCCAGGAAGGCCGCCGACGCCGAGCGCCGGGAGCGGCATCGCCTGGCCGAGGAGCGTATCGAGGCGGAGCGGGCGCAGCGCCGCGCCGACAACCGCGCCGCTCGCGAGCGGGACGCCGCCGAACGCGCCGAGCGCCAGCGTGTCGCCGACGCGGAACGAGAAAACGCGCGACGGCAGGATGAGGAGCGGCTGCGGCGGGAAGTAGCGGGGCATCTTCGGCGGACATCCGGGGCCGGGTCAGCGGGGGTGCGCTCCGCTCCGGTGGGCGCCGACGACGAGGCGATCCAGGCGGCGCGGCGCGCGGAGGCGGCACGCCAGGCCGAGGAGGCTAAGGCGGCCGCGCGGGAGCGGAAGCGGCGGGTGGAAGCGGAGCGGCGGGCCGCGCGGGCCGAGCGCGCTCGCCGACAAGCCGCGGAGAAAGCGGAGCGGCGTCGGCAGCAAGAGGAGGAGCGCCGTGCCGAGCGTGAGGCCGATCACGCCCGTGCGCGCGGTGCCGATCCCTACGCGATCCTCGGCGTCGCGTCGAACGCAACCGTCGAGGAGGTGGCCCGCGCGTACCGTCGGCTCGCGCGGACGCACCACCCGGACCTCAATCAGGAGGGGACGCCGCAGGAGCGCGCGGCGCGCGAGGCCGAGATGAAGCGCGTCAACGTCGCCTACGGCCTCCTGGGCGACTCGCAGCGCCGCAAGGCATACGACCGGCTGCATCGCCGCTCCTGACGGGCGCACATTCGGTACGGAACGGCGCATACCGCTCGGGTGTCCGATCGAAGGGGAAGACCATGCTCGGTCAGCGTATTGTGCGAGCTTTGCTCCCGACGCACATGGATTTGGCGCGCGCGAATGGCGTACATTTCTTGTCTGTCGGGTTCGTCGTGGTCACCTGAGTTCGGGTACTCACCAGCGTTATCGATAGCAGGCGGGAGCGACATAGGTGGGATCGTCGCCCTCATCGCCGTGGTGAGATAGGCGTGGAGACAGAGCCGAGGGTATGGTGCCGTTCCTGCCAGACTTGCTCATCGCCATCATCGCCATCATCGCCATCATCGCCACCTGGCTCGGGGCGACGGTGGTCGCGCGCGCCCCGCGTTATTACGTGGCGCGTGTCTTCGGGCTGGCGATGGCGTTGGCGACCCTGTGGAGCGGCTCGCGCGTCGTCATGCACCTGACCGACGCGGACGAGGTCGTGCGCTTCCTGCTCGCCGTGGAGGCGGGGATGGCGGCGCTGGCCCCGGCGGTCCTCCTCCATTTCTCGCTGGCCTATTGCCACAGCGGGCGTTGGCGGCGCGCGCAGCGCCTCACGCTCGGGGTCGCCTACCTCGCGGGGATCGCCGTCACCGTGCAGGGGCTGATCGACCGCGAGTATCCGCTCGCGATCCAGAACCCGCACCCGATCCTCGGGCTTCCTGGCCTGGTCGTCATCTGGGGCTGGATCGCCCTACGCGCGGCGCTCCTCCTCGCGACGCTCTGGTGGGCCTGGCGTGCCTGGCGCACGGCGACGGCCGGCGCACGGCGCGAGCGCCTGACGATCTTGCTCCTGGCGCTCGGCATGGCGTCGGTGGGGATCCTGGCGACGATCTTCGCTCGCCAATTCGACGGCCCCGAATGGCCGGGAACCACGGCCCTGGCTATCAGCCTCGGCCTTGCCACCTATGCCGTCGCCGCCGGGCATGTCTTCCGCACCCCAGCCGCCGCGCGGCGCTCTTTCGTCGCCTCGCTCGGCACCGGACTGCTCACCGCCGCCTACGTCGGTCTGCTGCTCGCCGTCGACCGCCTCGCGCGCGTCGCGCTCGGCACCGACGCGCCACTGGTGACCACGCTCGCCCTGATCCTGACGATCGCTCTGTTCGACCCGGTGCGCGAGCAGCTACGGTCGCTCCTCGGTCGTCGTGCCGATCGCCGTGACGCGCAGTATCGGCGACTCGCGCGCGCGCTCGGCGGGGAACTACTGGCGGCGCAGCGCCCGCAAGATGCGATCGCGCCGGCGCTGGCCCAGCTTTGCGAGACTATCGGCATCGGCGCGGCGGCGGTCCGCGATGAGGCGGGGGCGGCGATCGCCACCTTCGGGCCGCAGGCGGCGCTGTCCGTCGGCTCGACCCTCACCCTGCGCCTGACGAGCGGTGCGCGAGCGTATGGACACGCACACTTCGGCGCGAAGCACGGTCAGCTGCCCTATCGCCGTGAGGAGACCGCGCTGCTGCGCGATGCCGCCGCCTTCGTGGCCGCCTCACTGCGGCTCGCCGAGCGCCAGACCGAGCAGGCGGCGGCGTTGGAGGCGCTCGCCGCAGAGCGCACGGCGTTGGCCGCGCACGAGGCGACCCTCGCCTCCGCGCTGGAGGTCGCGCCCGCCGCGCCGCCTGCCGGTCTGTACATCCATGCGCTCGGGCCGTTGCGCGTGGAGTTGGACGGGACGCCGATCCGGCAGTGGGGCGGGGCGAAGGCGGGGAGCCGCCAGGCCGTGGCGATCTTCGCCTTCCTCTTCGACCGGGGCGAGCGCGGCGTGACCAAGGACGAGTTCCTGGAGCTGATCTGGCCGGATGTGCCGCTCGACAAGGCCGATCTCGCCTTCCATCGCACGCTTGGTGGCTTGCGTCGCGCGCTCGAACCGGGCCTCGCGCGTGCGGGTGACGGGCATGTGATCGCCTTCGGCCACGAGCGCTACCGCCTCGCCACGGCGGCGGTCGCCTGGAGCGATGTCGCGACCTTCGAGGCACAGCTCGCGACCGCCGGTGCGGCCCGCGATCCCGCCGACGTGCGCGCCGCGCTGGAGGAGGCCCGCGCCCTCTACCGGGGGGAATACCTCGACGATTGTCCCTTCTATGGCGACAGCGAATTCGTGGAGGAGCGCCGCCAGCTCCTGCGCGCCCGCCATGTCGATCTGCTGCTCGCCCTCGGCGAGCGGTGCGAGGTGGTGGGGGATACTGCGGGCGCGGCGTCCTGCTATCGCGATGCCTTGCGCGCCGCCGACGATGATTGCCCGCGTGCGGATGCGGCCCTGACACGTCTGGGTCTCGCGACCTGACCACCTCGCGCCGCGCCGCCGCTATGCGCCGATATGGAACAGCGCGAGCAGCAGCGCCAGCAGCGGCGCGACCGCGATGAGGCTATCGATCCGGTCGAGCAGCCCCCCGAAGCCGGGGAGCCACCCGCCCGCGTCCTTCACCCCCGCCTCGCGCTTGATCGCCGACTCGATCAGGTCGCCGAAGCAGCCCCCGCAGGCGATCACCAGGACGATCGCCAGGGTCGTCGCCACGCCGAGCGGCGGGAGCATCGGCGCGATCAGCCTCAGGGCGAGCGCCGCGCCGACGAGATTGCCCACGAAGCCGCCCCAGGTCTTGCCGGGGCTGACGCGCGGCGCGAGCCGTGGGCCGCCGAGGAGCGAGCCGACCGTGAAGGCACAGACATCGCTGACCGCCGTGCCGAAGAGGGCGAGCGCGACCCAGCCCGACCCCGCCTGCGCCAGCGGGACGAGCTGTGCCGGAGCCCATCCGGCGAGCAGCGCGCCGAAGACCAACCCCGCCGCCTGCCCGGTTTCGCCGGGACGACCGCGCAGCACCGGCAGCGTCCCGGCGGTCAGCAGCACCAGCCCTGCCACCCAGCCGCCGCCCCCGGCGAGCGTCAGTGCGGGCAGCGTCGCGCACAGGGCGAGCAGGGCGAGGCGATAGGGGCGATCCAGGCGCAAGAGCGGCCCCAACTCGCGCGCCGCCCCGATCGCCAGCGCCGTCGCCAGCACGGTGACGCCCGGCAGCCCCAGCAAGGTCGGCACACCATAGGCGACCGCGAGCCCGAGCCAGGTCAGGTAGCGGCGCACCAGCACGCTGTCGCGTAGTCGCGCCAGGCGACCGCGTGTCGTCACCATGATGCCGAGCCCCCCGGCCCCGAAGACGGTGCCGAGCGCCGTGAGGAGCGTCCCCGCATGGTCCATGATTCTTCTCCCTTCGTGTGCCGTGTCGCTCGATACCGGAAGTGCTACCGCGCCAGATCGAGCCGGGTCGCCCGCAGCCGATTGGCGGCGGTGAGCGCGAGGCCGCCTAGCAAGACCCAGCCGAGGACCGGCGCGGCCCACGGGACGAAGGGCGCGCAGCAGCAATAGGCTCCGAGGACGAGCATGCGGTCCGCCTTGCCGAGTGGTCCGGCGTAGCAGCGCGCCCCGCCGAGCGTCTGGCCGACGATCCCGAGGTAGCTGACGAGGAGGAGGAGCGGGAGCAGGGCGGCGGCGGCGAACGCTGGCAGGGTGCCGCTGAGGACGAGGCCGCCGAAGCACAGCAGGTCGGCGATGCGGTCCCCCACCTCATTGATGACGCCGCCCCACGGACGCGCCGTGCCGGTGCCGCGCGCGACCATCCCATCGAGCGCGTTGCAGGCGATCCGTGCGAAGAGGAGCGGCGGCACGACGAGGATCCACGCCGAGGGGTGCGCGCCGGACAGGGCGATGCCCCCTCCGGCGAGGGTGGCGGCGGCGAGGCCGACGGCGGTGAGGGCGTCCGCCGAGACCCCTCGCGCCACGAGGCGATCGGCGAATCGCCGGAGGAGCGACTGGAACTTGGGCTTGACGGCATAGAGGGTGGCGGTCATCTTCTTCCTCCCGTTCAGGCGCGCACGACGGCGGTCGTGACCGCGAAGAGTCCGTGGGGCTCGGCGGCGGTGCGGATGTCGGCGAAACCCGCCAGCCGCGCCCATGCCTCGACCATCGCCACCGGGCGTACGCCCATGATCCGGGGCTCGCCATCGCGATTCGGCAGGGTGTTGGCGATGAGGTCGAGTTGGGGATGGGCGATCTGGGTGGTGAAGACGAAGGTGCCGCCGTTGGCGAGGAGAGCCTGTACGCCGCGCATCGAGCGCCGGATCGCCTCATCGTCGGTGAGGATCTCGTAGATGCCCGAGGCCACGACGATCTGCGGGGCCGGGGTCAACCGGGCGAGATCGTCCGCGTCGGTCGCGTCGCCGGGGGCGAACGTGACGGCACGGAGCCCCAGGGCGGCGGCGAGCGCACGCCCTTGACGCTGGCCTTCGGGATCGAGGTCGCGGCAGAGCGTCGAGAGGTCGCCGCGATCCTCCGCCGCGAGCAGTTCCAGCAGGTAACGCCCCGGACCGGCCGCGATGTCCACGATGTGCGTGGGGAGTTGCGCCGCGCGTCGTGTCGCGATCGACCGCTGCAAAGTCGTCGCGAGGAGCATGCGTCGGGCACGGATCGCGCGCCAGCCGATCTGGTTCAGGTACAGGCGGTCGATCGCGCGCCCGAGGAGGACGCGCCCGTGCGCCTCGTCGCGATAGACGTAGTCGAGCATCGGCCCCGAGTCGAAGCCGTGCTGATAGCCGAGCGCGAGCCCGTCGCTCAGCAGCGCACCGCAACGGAGCGCCGCGCGCACGGCACGCCAGCGCCAGGCTTGTGGGCGAAGCACCGGCAGCGCCATCGCGGGGGTCGGTCCGGTCTGTGCGATCATGGTCGTCCTCACTCCTGTCGTCCCCGGTCCATGCCGGGCTTCAATCGTATCGTGCCGTGTCGATCGCGGTGGGCTGTTGCTCAGGCGGCGACTGGCACCGTCGCGGCGGGAGTCGCCGCCAGGGCGCGCACCGCCGCCTCGATCCGGCGCGTCGCCTCCTCGGACGAAGTGCCGGGCGCGATCCGCAACGGTGCGCCGAAGGTGACGGTCAGCGGACCACGGCGCGGCAGCGCCCGCCCCTTCGGCCAGAGCGCTCGCCCCCCGCGCACGGCGATCGGCACGACCGGCACCCCGGCCTGCGCCGCCAGCCGGGCGACACCAGGGCGGAACGGCCCGCCGCCTCGCGTCCCCTCCGGATAGATCAGGATGCACTGCCCGCTGTCGAGCAACGCTGCGGCGCGGGTCAGCCCGAGTATCCCCTTGCGGGGGAAGGGGAAGCCGCCGAGCGCGCTCACGGCGAGGCGGCGCAGGGGATCGCGATACCAATAGTCCGCCGCCGCCGCGACCCGCACGCGAGTACGAACCGCGTCCGGGAGCGCGGCGAGGATCGCGAGGGTGTCGAGGTGGCTCCCATGATCCGCCGCGAAGATGCACGGTGTCGGCAGCGCCAGCAGGCCGCGTTGTCCCGCGATCGTCAGCGGGAAGAGTGCGCGCACCAGCGGCAACAGGAGCCGCCGCTGTACGCGATCGGCCCAGGGTCGCGCGGCGTTGATGGTGTCCGTCTCCGTCGCAGGGAACGTGGTGATCGTCATCGCGTCCTCCGTCTCTCTCGTGACCGACCGGCGGGCACTCGGCGTCCCGTCGGTATCGCCACTATGCGCGCTCACCCCTGCGGAATGGCTGCGGGAGGACTGCGGGAGGACTGCGGGAGGACTGCGGGGGATATCAGGGGTACAACTGGCCCCGAAGAGCGCGCGATTTCCGATGGGAGATGCCCGTGGCCCGGCCGGTTCGGGGCCGCTCCGTCGGGGATGCAGCGGGGGGCGGCAACAAATCGCGCGATCGAGTCTTCGGTCGTTATCGCGAGCAATTGAAGCAGGGCTTTTTGATACGACACCGTGTCGGACAATTTATTGACATTATTGCAATCGAATTGTAGTATGTGAGCAATGGGCGAGTTGGAATCGAATAGCAGTTGTCCGATAGGGCATTGTCTGGCCGCTTGTCACGTACGTTGTGACAGCCTTGCTCATGCCGCCCTTACCAGGGCAGCGATACGCCTGGAGGGTGCGATGGACCACACCACAGCGATCCCACGAACGCGCCAGATCGGTCGGCGGCACTTCCTGGCCCTGGCCGGTGGCCTGGGCGCAGCCGCGCTCCTCGCCGCCTGTGGTGGCGGCGTGGACACCAGCACCCCCACCCCGGCACCCGCAACAGCGGTCCCGGCAGCCCCGACCAGTGCCCCCGCAGCGGCAGCCGGCGCGACCGCACGCGCGGGGACGGTTGTCGTCGGCGCAAGTAGCCCGGTGAGCGCGGCGAGTGCGACGGTCGCCAAAGCCTCGGGCAACTACGACCCACCGCCGAACCTCAAGAAGGATGTCACGCTGCGCTACCAGACCTTCTGGGCGCAGTACCGCACCGACATCCTCAAGGGGTCGATCGATCAGTTCACGCAGCGGACGGGGGTGAAAGTCACGCTCGAATCCCTCCCCAGCACCGATTTTCGCACCGGCCTGGCGACCACGATGGCGGCGGGCACCGCCGCCGACACCTTCATCGACGACGTCTGGAACATGGTGAAGTATTACGATGCCAACCTGATCCTCGACATCGGCGAGCGGCTCAAGGCGGACAAGATCGATCTGAACGCGGACTATGGGCTCGTCGGGTTGGAGCAATATTGTGGCAAGGTCTATCTGCTCCCCTTCGTGCTCAGTCCGCATGCGTGGTACTACAACAAGACCATGCTGAAGGAGGCCGGTGCCAAAGACCCCTGGGACGACCTGAACGGCCAGTGGACTTTCGACGACTTCCGCGAGATGAACCTGAAGGTTGTCCAGACCGGCGGGGGCAAACGCTGGGGCGCGCAAATGGGCGCGACCGTGGAGTACAACTGGGATCCGATCATCCGCACGTCAGGCGGCGCACCGACCGACTTCAAGGCGAGCCCGCCGAAATACACCCTCGGCTCCGATGCGTCGATCGCGGCCCTGACGATGATCCGGGACTGGTACAGCAAGGATAAGATCATCCTCCCGCCCGATCAGAGCAAGTCGCTGGTCGACCAGGGGGTTACCTCGCCATTCGCCAGTAAACTCGTGGCGATGATGGAGGAGAGCACCGGTCAGCTCACCTTCCTGGCGCAGAACGTCAAGGATTTCGAGTGGGATATCGCCCCGCCGCTGCGTAAGAGCAAGGACGTCGCCCCGGTCGGCCACGCCGACGGTGATTCGACCGCGATCTCCGCGAAGACGAAGAATCCCGACGAAGCCTATGCCTTCGCGAAGCATCTGGCCGGCCCCGTGACGCAGGATCTCCTCGCGCAGAACAAGCTGCTGCTGCCATCGCTCAAGGCTTCCGCCAGTAGCCCCGCATATCTGAACGCGCCGCCGAAGCATATGGCCGTCTTCCCGGGTGTCCTGGCCGGCTCGTACGCGACGTCGTTCTATCACGGCGACGGCTTGGAGGCGCAGCAGGCGATGACCGCCTTCGCGGAGCAACTGGTCCTCGGCTCCAAGCAACCCGCCGATGCCAAGGCGTTGCAGGATGACATGAACAAGAATGTGAAATTCGGTGGGTGCGTCCCGTCCTACGTCAGCAAGTAGCTCCTGTCCTGGGCTCGCCCCGCCACCTCAGCGGGTGGCGGGGCGGGCGCGGGACGGCAAGCGAGGTATGGCGCATGGCAACGCGCGCGACGACACTGGTACAACCCCGGGTAGCAGCGCCGCAGCAAAGCCTCTCCCGCCGCTTCCGCCGCAATCTCCCCGGTTATCTCTTCATCCTGCCGTGGCTCATCGGCTTCGTGGTCTTCACGATGGGTCCGTTCATCGCCTCGCTCTACCTCTCGTTCACCGATTGGCGGATCCTGGGCACGCCGAACTGGGTCGGCTTCGATAACTATCGGCGGATCCTCACGACGGACCAACTCTTCCGGATCACCCTGAAGAACACGGTCTACTACGCCATCTTCCACGTCATCGCGATCAACGTGGTTTCCCTGGCACTCGCCCAACTGCTCAACCAGAAGTTACGGGGCTTCGTCCTCTTCCGCACCCTCTTCTATCTGCCGACCGTGACGAGCGGCGTGGCGACCGCCCTCGTCTTCTCCTTGATGTTCAACGGGAACACCGGCCTGATCAACGCCGCGCTGCGACTCGTCGGGATCAAGGGACCGAATTGGCTCTTCAGCGAGATCTGGACCATGCCGGCCCTGATCACGATCAGCATCTGGGATCTGGGCGTGCCGATGCTGATCTACCTCGCCGCGCTGCAGAATGTCCCGATCGAACTCAATGAGGCCGCGATGATCGACGGTGCGAACCGCTGGCAGCGCTTCCGCAACGTGCTGTTGCCGCTGATCTCGCCGACGATCTTCTTCAATGTGATGGTCAGTGTCATCGGCAGCTTCAAGGTCTTCACCCTCGCCAAGGTCATCACCGAGGGTGGCCCGGCCAATTCGACGCTCTTCTATGTCCTCTACCTCTACCGGCAGGCGTTCGAGAGCCTGCGGATGGGGTATGCCACCGCGCTCGGCTGGATCCTCTTCCTGATCATCTTCGCGCTATCGGGGATCCAGATCCTCGCCTCGCGGCGCTGGGTCTACTACGAGTCGGGCGATAACGTCTGAGCCGCGCCCGCTCGATGCGCGGTACGGTCGGACCCTACCGATCGGCAGCCGTGTGCGGCCAACGAACAGCTTCTCCCGCACCCCGGCGACGGGGTACTCACCGGAGGCTTTGTATGAGCGGTGCCAGTATCGTCCGGGCGACACCCGCCCCCGACAGGAGCGCGCGGCTGATCAGTGCCCGCCTGGGCCGCGCGTTCCTCTACGCGCTCGCGATCGCGCTCGGCTTCATCTTCGTGCTGCCCTTCCTGTGGATGGTGATGACGGCGCTGAAGTCGCGCGGCGAATTGAACCTTTTCCCGCCGACCCTCTGGCCGAATGAGTGGACCCCTTCCAATTTCCTGCGTATCTGGTCGGTCCAGAACTTCGGGCGCTTCCTCCTCAACAGCGCGATCTACTCGGTCGGCGCGGTGATCGGTACGGTGCTATCGAGCACGCTCGTCGCCTACAGCTTCGCGCGGCTGAAATTCTGGGGCCGCGAGTTCTGGTTCATCGTGCTCCTGGGCACGTTGATGCTGCCGAGTCAGGTGCTGCTGATCCCGCAGTACATCATCTTCCGCGATCTCGGCTGGCTCGACTCGCTGAAACCACTCATCGTGCCCACCTTCTTCGGCAACCCGTTCTACATCTTCCTCATCCGCCAGTTCCTGCGCGGCCTCCCCGTCTCGCTCGAAGAGGCCGCGCTGCTTGACGGCGCGAACCAGTGGCAGATCTTCACGCGCATCATGCTGCCGCTCGCCAAGCCGATCGTCGTCACGGTCGCGGCGTTCAGCTTCGTCACGCACTGGAACGACTACCTGGGACCGCTGATCTACCTGCGCGACCCGAGCCGGATGACCGCATCGGTCGGCCTGCTCCTCTTCCGCGGCGACCCGGAGACGGTGGTTTCCTGGGTGATGGCGGCGGCGGTGATCACGGTCATCCCGGTGGTGCTGGTCTTCATCTGGACGCAGAAATACTACGTCCAGAGCGTCGCCACCGCGGGCGGTAAGGGCTAGAGCGGCGGGATCGCGACAGCGATCCGGTGCCGGGCTGGTCGCGCTTTGTTCCCGGAGCGTGCGCTGACCACCCGGACTCGCGCTGACAAATCAACGTAGACCATACCGGTGGGCGGGTGCCCCCGGTGCGAGGACGCCGCGACGGGGCGGCGATGGCGGCGCGGGGTACGCGCCGCGAAGGAGCGGACGATGACGATCGGTGTTGGTTTCGGCATGGCACCCTGGTGGCGCGACGGGCACCCGGAGAATATCTACCGCGGGCTGGACGAGATCGCGGCGGCGGGCTTCGATGGCGTGGAGGTCTTCGGGGCGCCACTCCAGCAGTTCATCAACCGCGCGGCGTATTTCGGGCAACTCGTCGCGCGGAACGGTTTGGTCCTGTCCAGTGCATACTGCCACTTCACCTACCTCGATCCCGCGCGTCGTGCGGCGGAGGACGAGGAGTTCCGCCGCGTGGCGAACTTCGTCGCCGAGGCGGGGGGGAAGTGGGTGCTCCTCGATGGTGGTCACAAGCCGAATCTGCACGGCCCGGACGATGTGCATGACGACGACGTCGCTGTCGTCGCGGACGCGGCGAACCGCTACGCGACGATCGCGACCGGGCTGGACCTCAAGCTCGCCTGGCATCAGCATTGGGGGGGCATCTTCGAGTGGTCGGCACCGTTCCACCGTTTCATGGCGGGCACGGATCCGGGCCTGGTCCACTTCTGCCCGGACTCCGCCCAACTCGCGATGGGCGATTACGACGTGGTGGAGACGTTCGCGCGCTACGCCGACCGGATGGGCTACGTCCACTTCAAGGATCTCGCGCCCAACCACAACTGGGCGTTGGCCGCCACGCACGGCGGCCCCGCGCAGCCGAGCGATAGCGGCGGCTACCACGTCGACTCGAAGTGGCGCATGGTCGAACTCGGGCGCGGCACGATCGACTTCCCCGCGCTGCTCGCGATCCTCCAGAACGCCGGGTTCGACGGGTGGATCGTGGACGACATGGATTACTCGGCCTATAGCGCGTTGGAGTGCGCCACGACGTGCCGCAGCTATCTGCGGGATGCGCTGGGCCTCGCGGGCCGCAAGGAGGAAGGGGGCATCCGATGATCATCGACGTTCATCAGCATCTCGGCCCGTGCCGGGTCTTCAACCTGAACATCGAGGAGGCCGACCTGATGGCGGCGCTCGATCGGAACGGGGTCGATGCGGCCATCGTCCAGCCCTATCCCGGTGCGCCGGACCCTGCTGCGGTCCATGATCGCATCGCGGCGCTGGCCAGGCAGCATCCGGGACGCATCTTCGGCATCATGAGCATGTCGCCCCACGGCGATCCGGCGGTCTATCGCGCGGAGGCGCGTCGCTGCATCGAGGAGCTTGGCTTCGTCGCCTTGAAGATTCATACCATCGGCCATGCGGTGCTCCCGCTCTCCCCGGACGCCCAGATGGTCTACGAGACGACCGCCGAACTCGGGGTGCCGCTGATGATCCATACCGGCCCGGGTGTCCCCTTCGCGCTGCCCTCGCTGATGCTCCCGGCGGCGAAGAAGTACCCGCAGACGACGTTCATCCTGGCGCACAGCGGCCACACGATCTACGCGCCGGAGGCGTTCGTGATCGCCCAGGAGTGCCCGAACATCATCCTCGATACTTCTTGGAGCGCGCCCGACGACATCAAATGGTTCATCGAGGGGATCGGCCCCGAACGGGTGATGATGGGCAGCGATTCGCTCCTGAACCTCGCCGCCGAACTCGCCAAATACCGCGCGCTCGATCTCGACAACGCGACACTTGAACGGGTGCTCTCGGGCACCGCCCGTGCGGTGTTCCGCTTACCACTGCCCGCCGAAACAGTCACGCACTCGGCAGTTGTGATTTGAGTCGTCACCGTTTCGCTGTGGTCGGCACCGAGCGAGGGAGGCAGCAGGTGATCACGCTCCACATCCAACTCACGACGCACCCGGATCGGGGGCGGGCGCTCGAAGCGCTCTACCGGACGGTGTACGTGCCCGCGATCACGCAGCAGGAAGGCTTCCTTTCGACAACGCTCGTGCGGGCCTACGACTCCGCGACGCACTACGAGATCGATATCGCGTTCGACACCGAGGCGCAGCGTCAGTCCTGGGCGGATGGCGCGGAGCACGCCGACACCTGGCCGCGCATCGTCGCCCTCTGCACCGACTTCAGCGCCCAGGGCTTCGAGGTACTCGCTTAACGAGCGCCGCCACTTATTCCTACCCGCGCGGGCCGGGCCGCGCGAACAGCGGTGCTTTGCAGCGCGAGGAACCAGCCACGCAGGGCACCGCTGACGCAGCATCTCGGGTCGTTTACACTGCTCGGTCGCGTATGCAGTTGAGCGGCACAGTTGCCGTGCATAATCCTCGACGTTGCGATCCGCGCCTCCCAACCCGCCGATATGCAGCGGACGAGCGCACCGGAGTCCTCGCCACCGCTGAAAGAAGCGCTACGCGCGATGCTGTCTGACACGCCCTCGCGGGTCGAGCCCCACCCAGCTCCCCGCGTTGCTTCGCCACCCGTACCCGATCCACGGTGGCACGGGATGTGACTCGTCGTCTGTCGGTGATGCGGGATGAACGTCGCTGGTAAACCAGTGCGTGGTGAAAGGGCACATGGAACCGCTAGACTTCGGTAGGTGCCACGCGAGGAGTTCGGCGCAGGGTGATCACCGGGCACGCGCGGACGGCTCCGATGCGACGTGGGGGCGAACGCTGCCCGGAAGGAGAACGCGATGAGCGTGCTAACGCGGGGTCTCACCCTCCTCGATAGCCTGGCGGACCTCGGCGAGGCGGGGGTGGCGGAGCTGAGTCGCCGGGTAGGGATCGACCCGAGCCAGGTCCACCGCGCGTTACGGGTACTCCAACAAGGTGCCTACGTCGAGCAAGACCCGCGCACGAAGAAGTATCGGTTGTCCAGCCGGGTCGTCGAACTGGCGAGCAGCTATTTGCGGCGGGTGGACATCCGTATCGAGGCTCGCCCGGCCCTCGTGCAATTGCAGGAACTGACGAGTCACACGGCCCACCTCGCGATCCTGTCGCGCCACTACTCCGTGGTCATCGATCACGAGCGCGGCCCCTCCGCAAACTCATTGGATATCGTCATGGGTGACCTCGCCCCGCTCCATGCGACGGCGCTCGGTAAGGTTCTCCTCGCCTACCTCGATAACGCATCTCTCGAGCAGGTGCTCACCGAACTGGAGTATGCCCCGCTCACCACACACACCATGCTCTCCGCGTCGGATCTCCGCGTGCAACTCCGCGATATTCAGGCCCGTGGCTACGCGACCGATCAGGAGGAGGCCTATCGGGGGGTCTGCTGCGTCGCCGCGCCGGTATTCAACTGGACGGGGAAAGTCATCGCCGCGATGAGTATCTCGGGACCATCGTGGGCGATCGAGCCGACGCTCTTCCCGGCGATCGCACAACAGGTGCTCACCGCCGCCGACACGTTATCGCGGCGCTTGGGCTATCGGGTGCCGAGGGCGATCATGTCCGTCGCGCCGCAAGGGTTACCCGACGAGAGCCTGACGCCACTGCACGCCGGTCATTAACCAGCCGTATCCGCGATCATGGCGTATGCTGCTCGGTCGGGCGATAGGCTGCGGTGGCGGCGTATGGGTGATCCTCGCGGCCCGTGTGGCGCTGTCGGGACGCATCCCTGTCGACCGTGCGCGATTGACCGTCTGGTTGGTGGGCGCTATGCTGCCGAGGATGGGCGCGCCTCGCGGCCTTGCGGGTTCGTCGTCCGCGCCTCGTCGGCGGGCGACAATACGAGATGATTGAGGGTAAAACGCAGATGAATCTATCCCGTCCGGCTGCCTTGCGGATCGTCGATGAGGTCTTCGCGGATGACCCGGTCGTGCTGACCCTCGGTGGGACGATCCGCGAGATGCTGAACGTGGTAGGGCGCAAACCGAACCACTTGTATGTGCTCGACGCGATGGGCCTGCCTGCGGCGATCGGGCTCGGTGTGGCGCTGGGGATCGCCGACGAGGCGCGGCATGAGTCGTTGCTGGTGATCGAGGGAGATGGCTCGACCCTGATGGGCTTCTCGGCCCTCAGCACGATCGGCTATTTGCAGCCACAGAAGTACGTCCTGCTCATCCTCGACAATGGCGTCTACCTCGCGACCGGCGGGCAGCCAACCGCCGCCGTCGCGACCGATTTCGTCGGGGTGGCGCGCGCGTGCGGCTGGGCGGCAGCCCACGAGGTGGCGAGCGATCCCGAGGCGCTGCGCGAGGCGCTGCGCGAGGCGCGTTCGTCAGACGGACCGACCTTGCTGCGGATGCGGATCAGCACGGAGACGATCCCGACCGATTTCTTCCTCGAAGATCCGGTGCTCCTCGGTGCCGAGTTCTCGCGCTGGCTGCGCGCCCGTGCGGTAGATATCACGGGGCATGGGGAGGAGACGCAGGCCCCCGCGCAACCTACTGCCTGCCCGGTAGCGCTACTCCGCGCGCGCCTGCCAGGCCACGAGGTTATTCTGCAGTTGCTCGACGTGTAATTCGAGATGTTCGGCGTAGATGCGGAGCCAATCTTCGGCGCTATAACGCCCCGAGCTGCTGTGTCGCCCGGCGCGCGACCAGGCCGCTTCCGGCAATTGCCGGAGGAGCGGCACCGCGTTGGCGCGGACGGCGGCGATCGTGGCGAGCGCCGGTTCGAGTGGCAACGCATGATAATTCAGGATGATCGCCCACTGCGCTTCATCGTAGCCGAGGATCACGGCCTCATCCTCGGTGAGAAGATAGCGGATACGGGCGGCGCTGTTCGTCTCGGAGTCCGCGCAATGGATGATGACCTCGTGCGCCGACCACTCCCCCGGTGCCGGACGCCACTGGTGTGCTTCGTGTGGGATGAGGGCTAGCGCCACCCGTAGGCGATCCGATCCGGCGGCGTATTGTGCGATCAGCGTGGCACGCTCGGCGGTTGTCAGCACATGACCCTCCTCCACGGATTTCTCGCTCGTCTGAGGAGCGAAGGGTAGCATATACGCCGAAACCCGGTGACCAAAGCCACCGGGTTTCGGAACGTCTCGTGCTGCGAATGGTCGCTTAGCGCGTGAAGCGGGAGAGGTCGCGGACGCCCGAGGCCGCGAAGCCGCCGCCGGTGTTCGGCAGGTTGGGCATCGGGGACGGTGCCGGGGCCGCCTTGATGAAGGGGCCGACGATCGCCAGCACCTCGTCCGGGGTGCGCGGGGTCTCGAACGGGCTCGGCGCGAAGAGGTTGGTGCCGGGCGCGACCAGGTCGGCCAGCGCGGCGGTGTGCT
>JAABUH010000857.1_pt1 | contig 39484 bp, 39 predicted proteins | sample 5559121 | NCBI WGS metagenome assembly JAABUH01 (sample SAMN10711871, study PRJNA513364) | rock metagenome | isolation source: Antarctica rocks | place: Antarctica: Victoria Land, Battleship Promontory nord | collected 2015-12-28
GGCGGCGGGGGCGGCAAAGTCGGGGGCGGGCTGGCCCACTTGGGCGGGGAGGTTCATAGCTCACTGTCTCCTGAACTTGGCTGATGCTGCAAAGGCTGGAGCTGCAAAGAGTGCCTGACAGGGACTCACCCGTCACGCATAGCGGCGGGAGGGCGTCCGGCCTCCCAAGCGTCGGCCTGCCCCCACCAACTCGACCACCAGCGGTGGATGGCGTAAGCCTCCGGGAAGGCCTCACTCTCGCGCTCCTTCTGATGCACGAAGTAGGGATAGAACAGGGCGGGCCGGAACAGCAGGAAGTCCCGGTGCTCGCCCCGGTACTGCTCCCCCTCCGCCCGCCAGGCGAGGTACTGCGCCTGGAAGTACTGGGGGCCGGTGCGGACCGCGACGTTATAATCCTCATGCGCCTGGAACCACTCCGGCAGCCTGTCCACGGCCCGCGCGAACAGGGGGTGGCCGGGCACCGCCCCCAGGATGGCGATCTCCAAGTACTGAATGCATGTCTCCACTCGGGTCGGCTGTATCCGACCGGCAAAGCCCTCACAGTTCTCAATCAGATCGTCTATTGGCTTCTGGCAATCCATGTCCATGTCCACATAGACGCCGCCGAACCTGTGCATCAGTTCGTAACGCAGAATGTCGGCGCGGTGTCCGGTGTTCTTGCTCCTGTGGTAAAGCGTCTGGTTCTGCATCGGCGGGAGGTTCTGCTTGGTCCACAGGCGCATCTCCCAGGTGGGGTGGTGCTGCCGCCACTTTTCTATCATCTGCCGGCCGGCTTCGGGGAGAGGGTCGTCACCGATCCAGGTATGGTGGATGATCTTCGGGATGGCGAGGTGGGCGGACGGGCGCGTCAGGCGCATAGCGGGAACTCCACAGCCGTTAGTAATCACATCTGATGTAGGAAATGATATTTGGTCAAGGTAGTCCAAACATCTCTGCCGTGACATCCTCTACAAAATCTGAAGACTCGTGCCAGAAATTTTGTATCACACTCGCTTTTCCAATATGCTGGATGAGGCAAGGGGACGTTGCAAGGAGAGGTACACTAGATCGAGCCAAATAATCCCTTAAAAGAAGGTCATAATGGGTCTCATTTGCCACGACGCCATGCACCTTCAGATACCTAGCAAATCTTAATCGCACTTCTGCTGGGTAGTATATCCCCTGTGCACCTATAAAGGTGTTGTAAGGATACTCAACATAAAGTTGACCCGGCCGTCTTTCTTTTCGGGCAGAGAGTAGTGGGGCATACAGCGCAAGTACGAAAGTTGAACTATACTTCTCTTCCAGAACCTTAAGAGTGCAGTCAAGCCTAGCACGCCAGCCGTGTGCGAAACGGATATCATCCTCTAGAACCAAAGTACCCCGCCCCCCAGCTATGGGATAAGTAAGACATCGATAGTAGTTCCAAGTTGCTCGATGCAACGTGGGCCTATCCTTAATCCATGACCAGGTATTTGGTCCCATCTCAACCACATTAATCCCTGGGCTCAGTCGATAATGATCTAGATGCGTAGTTACGGGTGAGCCGACGATCAGGGATACAATCTGATTGTTGCGGATAGGGTACTCAGATGACAAGCTATCTAGGGTAGCTGCCAAGTAGTTTTCTTCCCGGCAGACAGTAGAGATAACAAGGTTAATCTTGTCTAGCGTCATTGGCTTGATTCCAAATGGCGTTAATAAGGTTCTGACGTGACATCCTCGCTAAATCCTGGAGCCTGATGCCAAACCCCCAAGCCCGTTGTGTTTCTTCCCATATGCTGGATTAGGCTCGGCGAGGTTGCGAATAGTGGTATGTCTTCTTGAAGCAAATAGTCTCTTAGCAAAAAGTCGTAGTGGTTTTTATTAGCGATGACGCCCTTGACCTTTAGGTACTTAGCGAAATCCTGTCGCACCTTCGCAGGGTAATAAACGCCCTGTGTGCCCGTGAACTTCTCACGCGGATACTCTGCGTACAGACGGTTTTCTTTCGGCTGCCAATTATGCAAATCATAAATAGTCAGCACAAACTTTGAACCGAGGCGGCTTTCCAGCGCCGCCAATGTCATGTCCAATCTCAATCGCCAGCCGCAAGCAAATTGAACATCGTCCTCTAGAATCAGCGTCCCTCGCTCACCACCACCACACTGTGTCAGGCAACGATGGTAGTTCCACGTTGCTCTGTGCCGAAGGCTATTGTTTTTGATCCAGGCCCAAGCGTTGGGTCCCATTTCAACAACCACAATGCCGGGTTGTGAGCGATAAGATGTTAGGTGTGTTGTCTCAGGCGAACCGACAACCAGGAATACAGGCTGGCCGCTGTGGATAGAATATTCGGACGACAAGCTAGCAAGGGTTGCGTCAAGATATTTTTCCTGGCGCCAGACGGTAGTGATAATTAGGTTGATATTATCCAGCGTCATGGATTTAACATTAAGGATAAAATGGTTATGGATGCGGAGCGGGTATTGTGAAAAGGATGTTGTTCAACTGGTCGGCTAGATCCCGGTTGACGCTGGCAGCGTGGCCGTCCACCATCACCATGTTCAGACGCCCCTCGCGCCGCACTGCCCCGCCGTGCCAGTGGCCGACTTGATCCGAGAACAGCGGGACGTTCACCGGCTCATGTTCGTTGTAAGGCGGGCGGCGGCTCCACGCTCGGACGTTGCCCAGCGTCTGACCGTCCAGGGCGAGCAATGTGGTATAGCCGTAGCTCATGCCGAACGCTTGGAAACAGGATGGGTGGGCCGAAAGCGATATATCCTCAAATGACCCCGCTTCGTCAAAGCCGCTGTCATCGGGGCAACGCCACAAATCGCGGTCCTTGACATACCCGGCCATGACGTTCGGCAGGGTCTGGTGGTTGACCTGCATCTGGAGGATGGCGGGCCAGTACCTACCGTTCTGCCAGTTCTGCCAACTGTCAGTGTCTAAGTCGACTGGATCACCAGCGTAAGGGTAGCGGTCGTCGCTGTCCTGGGCGTATTGAAAGGTGGCGAGACCGAGTTGGCGCAGGTTGGAGAGGCAAGCTGTTCGTCTGGCTCGCTCCCGCACCCGGCTGAAAACCGGGAACAGGAGGGCCGCGAGAATCGCCACGATGGCGATGACGACCAGCAGTTCTATAAGGGTGAAGGCACCATGCCGCTTTCTCAACTGTGACCTACTTTACTGGGTTGACACTTCTGGCAACTGCGAAGGATCTGTTACCGAAGCCGCTTCATAGCGAGTTGGGCGGTGGTACGGACCAGAGTGGATTTACTTGACAGAAGTGGTTCCACTACGCCTCGCACCTTTGTTTTCTGAGCAGGGGTCATGTTCTTGTCGTCGAAGAACACAGCCAGCGCTGTGGCTTGTAGCTCGTTAGGACGTTTGGAAGGCTTGTGTATCATGCCAATACACCAGTCAATGTCATTGTCGCTAAGTGGCTCCTTGCGAGTGTTTTTGCTGCCTAGACTGGTGAAGTGCTGAAAATCATCAGCGCTCATGACGCCACGGCTTTGTTCGCGTTGAGCCACCTTCTGATCCGGCTCAACCTGATTCGACTTGCTCACTTTGTTTACTTGTGCATGCAGGGAGCAACCTGACAAAGCCAGCAGGCAGAAAAGACTTGTGACCTGGAATATCCTACGCATAACGTCTTGTTCCTTTGTGACAGCACATGAGGCGGGCGAAGGTAGCAGAGGGACTGTTGCTCACATGTGCGACAACAACAGTTCCTCTGTTACACCCTGCACCAAAATGCGATAGTGCTTCCGTGCCTTCGGAGCAGCGAGTTAGCCTTCTCAATTTTTGATTGGAAGGCTCCAAGGAACATCAGGCGGTATTCTGGATCCAGAATGAGCTGCATGACTGCTTACAACTCTCCTCGTTGAAGCCACTCCGTCCGTAGCTGGTGACATCAGAACAGCAGTTCTGACAACTCTGCACCGTTCCCGGCCAGGTCGCGTTGATGCAGCAGTTACTGGGGCTTGTGAAGTTTAGCCCACAGCACTGTCCCAGAGATGTAGAATCGGGACACGCACCACAGTTGTAGTTAGACTGGCAGTAAGCGCCACTCGCCCCATTTGCCATCACGATGCCCGCGTTCTGGAATTCCTGCGCCACCTGTGCAGCAACCTTATTGTCCGCCGCCCGCTGCTGCATGGCCTTGCCGACCATGCGCGCCAGGTCATCCACGCTGAACAGCGCGAACGTCGCCATCGCCGAGGTCATCCCGAGCCGCTTCAGGGCCTGGCGGCGGGACAAGCGCTCCCGCTCGAACTTCTCTTTGGCCGTTTCCGGCACGGCATTACTGGTGATTTCGTTCTCCGGCATTCTGTGTCTCCTTCGCTTGCTCTAAGTCCTGTGCTCGGTCTGAGTCTTGCTCTGCTTTGGCTTGCGCCTGCTGCAACTCGATCACGCGGCGGGCCACCATCTCCACCAGACCGGCGAGGCGGTCACGCTCCTCGATCCGGTCGATCACGGCCTGCGCGACCATGTCCACATACTCCTCGCGGTCTTCCATTCGCATGAGTGCTGTCCCTCTGTCCTCCTTCTTGGTGAGCGTAGTAGCAACTAGACGGTCGGCTCCGGGGCCAGCAGGCGCTTCAGGGAGTTCTCCGCCATCTTCAGGCCGAGGTTCCCCGCCGCGCGCGAGCGCAGACGGCCCCCGGCATCAAACAGGAAGTAGCACGGCCACACGCCGCCGGTTTGGAACAGATCACCGATGGTGTGTTCGTTGTCAATGGCGCAGGGGCCGGTCAGGGCTAACTCGTCCGCCGCGGCACGCACCTTCGCCACGTCCATATCGGCCTCCATGCGCGGCATATGCACCGAAAGAAGCTGCAAACCTTCGTGGCTATAGGTCTCCAGGAAGCGCAGCAGGCTGGGCATGTTCATCTTGCAGATGGGGCAAGAGACGGCCCAGAACTGTACCAGGGTCGGACGGCCTTGTAGGGCCTCAGCCGTTATCGGTGCATCAAGCCAGTCGGTCACGCCGCCCAGGGGCGGCAGGCAGGTTCCTATGGGCAACGGCATATTTCTACTACCCCAAGGGTTGGGTGCAGTTTAATCCGGGACAGCTTCGCCCCCAGAAATCAAAAGTGGCGGGACCGCAAAGATGCACAGTCGAAGTACGCCATTCCATTCAAGGCTTGGTGCTATTGTCCCAGAAACTGGGGTTGAATGGCAGCGGGTACTGCACGGCGGGCGGGTGCCTAAGACAACCGGCAAGAGCGACAACAAATTGTATCACGAGTTAGAGAAATTGTCAACAATTATTTTAAGAATTTACAATAAGTTTTTACGGATTGTTTTTTCGGCACCTTCGACCCCATCAAACGATCCTATCAAAAGGAATTATATGGACCAATGAAGACTGTGGTGCAGGCGCACGGACAACCGGCAATGTTGGGACGCTGTTCGGCCGTTCGGGACGCCCATTGGAGGCTGCGAAGCCCTAGCTACTGCCTAAGTTGGGGAGACAAGCCCGGCGGCAGAAAAGCGCGTCATGTACGCTAGAGGTCAAAGCATGGGCGGGGGATCCACAGGGTTAGAAAAGAGACAACACACAGGGGCGCGGGAGACCAAGCCAGCTCGCCAGGACCTGGGCTGCGAGGATGCATTGGAGCGGTTCCGAGCCGTAGGTATATGCGGCAACCAGGCATCCCATCAGGTATAATGTTTGTAAATTAGTTGGAGCGTCAAGCAGGTGAATCGACGCCTGAAGATGTTGCTACGGATAGCGGTCGTAACAGCAACGTAAAAAGCCCGGACAGGTATTCATCAGAAAGAGCCTTGAAGTAGTGAAGAAACCCTCTCCCAAAAGTGATCAACTACTGCATACACCCTCAGAAACGGACAGTGCTGTCATAGATGGTCGACACTGGCTGAAATATGCCGGCATCGGCGGGCGTCGTCAAAAACATCCGGGAGCCGGCCCAGCCTCAGGCGAGGAGGTCACATCCCTCGGAAGTTTGGAGGCCGAACTGCTCGGCCTCTTGTGGGAGATCGGCCGCCCCGCGACTGGCATGGAGGTCATGGAAGCCTCGCTTTACAGGCGTCGCGCCCAAGGCCAAGAGCCAGCCGCGTTTGCCACTATCGCCACAACCCTGCGACGTCTGAATGACAAGGGCCTCCTGGAAAGTCACAAGAACGACGCGCGTACCTCTCTTTACTGGCCGACCGTGGGCCGCGAGCAGATGGCGGCGCGCATCCTCAACAACGTGTCCCAGACCCTGCTGGGCACCTCTCTACACAGCCTCCTTCCCAAGCTGATCGGACGAGTGAAGACCCAGACCGGCCAGACGAGTGTCGATCAAAACGAGGAAGAGCAGGAGGTGCTACGCTTGATGCAGGCACTCGAACAGGCCGCCGAGGCTTCCGGAACGAGGATACCCGGCAAAGGGACACGGACGCCCGACGATTAAGGGACCGGCAAGCTATGGGAGGGAGTCAGGTGAACGCGCAAAGCAAAGGTCTTCCCTTGAACAGAAGCCGGGGTTGCCCCACATCGATACATTATGGAGTGACGCGTTCACGATTCTTAATCCTGTCAGAGCCGCCGATATGGGAGCTGCAATACAGCTATGGGAGCTGCAATACAGCTTCGATCTTGTGCTTTTTGATCTTGCCCTGTGATGCATAATTTCCCTGTGATGCATACTTTGCTGAATCTGGTCTTAGTGTTCTTCGCGCGGCACTGGCTAGTCGCCATCACCAATGCCGCTTTAACGGCCCTGCTGGGCCTCGGCCTGATGCGCTGGGCTAGGAAGTGGCGCCCCCTGGGCCTTTCCACACTCCAGTTCCTGCGCCTGCGACGCTTCGTGCTATTGGCCGCTCTTTACAAAGGGGCGCTCTTTCTCCTCTTAGGCGTCAACCTGCGCGGCATATGGCACCAGCCCCTGATCTACGGAATACAGATTCCAGATCCCCGCGATCTCCTATGCCTCGTCCCGGCCAGTTCCGAATCCATCTGGCAGCCCGCGGCCGCCACCAAGGAAATCAGCCTGCTTCTGCTAGGGATTTCCTTCGGCTTCCTGGGCGCGCGCGCGGTTCAGCTCGCCCGCTCGAGGCAGGCGCTCAGGACGATACTTCGCCTGCAGAGCGATATTCCGCCTCTTCGAATCAATGCCTTGCTTCAACGAGCGGCGGCAGCCCTAACCCTGCCTGACGGTTACAGGCTGCCGGCGGTCGTCCTCGCGGAAGTCGAATACCCGACCCCCATGCTCGTCGGGGTAAGACACCCTTACATCCTGCTCTCTCCCGCCTTGGCTTCCGTACTTAGCGATGTGGAACTGGAGATGGCCTTCCGCCATGAGCTGTCGCACTTTCGGCACCGCGACCATTGGTGGCGGTGGCTGTTCACCTGGCTCGAGGATGTCGGGCGCCTCAACTTGCTGTCCAGCCACCTGGGTGTCGTCGCCCTTGATCTTGAGGAGGAACTCTGCGACCGGTCATCCGTCCAGAGTCCGCAGGAGGCACTCGCGCTGGCGGCAGCCATTCAGAAAACCGTGGCGTTCTATGAAGCGCGATCCTCGCACGGGCTTCTCCGTCTCCCCGAAAACCCGCTTCCACAAAATCCAGGCGGTCCTAAAGGGAGAGAAGCACGTCATTTCGGCTATTGTCTCAGACCCGCGCCTGTCGGAGACCCGAGCGACCTTCCGATGCCGGACAGGGTGCTTCCTGCTCTGTTGGGCCGCCACACGCGCAAATGGAGTCGGCCTTCCTCTCTGCGACAGCGCCTCCAGGGCCTTCTGACACTGGCGCAGGACCTGTCCCCAAACTCCCCGTCGGCGGCTTCCGTCCGTGGTGTGATGCCACCTGCGAAGGCCGGTCGCTGCTCCGGGATATATGCAGCCTTCCGCGGTTTCGCCCGCTTGGGCTTCGGCATCCTCATGTTCGTGATCCTCTACGCAAAGTTCTACATCGCCCTTACCCTGGTTCCCTTTCACCGTTAGTCTCAGCGATGTTAGGCTCAGCTATTTCGAAGGTCGTATATCTTCTCGGCATTTTTAGTGCGGGCTTTCTTAGTGTGAGCCATAACGTTTAGGGAGCTATAACGTCCTTTGGCCCCCGCATCTGAGCGCTGATCGGCCAAGGCCCTCGTAGCGCCGTAAATCCCTCGATTACTTCCCATTCTCATCTGTATTTAATATTTTACCTGAATCATTAGCAGAAACCAGCAAATTTGCTGTATAATGCTTAATAGAATTACGAAAAGTTTTTTATAACGAAATTACTAATTTAACAAACGGGGAGGTAAGACGCATATGTTTAGCTTCAACTCAGCGGATGACCTTTGGAGGAGCGGAAGGGCGAACGGGACCCGGCGCGATGGTGCCACCCCTCTCCTGGCTCTCTCTCCTGTCGCGAGCGCTGACCAATCCCAGACACCTGATGAGCCAGACGTTCCGGTCTGCTGCTGGAACCTTTGTAATGGCGTCGCCGGGCGTAAGACCCCGCGCCCATTGTCCGCTTACCTGACAGGGCAGCCCTAACTAGGAAAGCTGACCAGGGAACCCTAGCCATGACAACAGGGGCTGCGACAAGCGTTCCCAGACTATCAGGCGCGGAAAAGGTGCCTAAAAGCGCTTAAAGGTGCCTCTCGGCATTCATCCTGTGATGTCTGGCTCCTGCTGTGATATCTGCTCCTGGACTGCAGCTCCTGGGACAGACGTGTCGACGCCTGAAACGTGCTACGGGGAGGCGCACTCTTCGGGGAAACGTTTCAGCGAAATGCTCGACTCAGACCGACCGCTTTGCTGATCGACTGGCCTGCCAGGTAAGCAGAAGCGTCAATAGACAAGAGGGCCAACGGACACAACGGCCACGGAACAGAAGTTAGGAACAGGAATTATGACGCTCGTTGCCCCCGGCACGTTTCAGCACGTCAGCCGTCGCCTTCTCGTGGAAACGGTTTCCCCAGGTCGCCACTTTGTCTTCAATCCCCTGTCAGGGGCCGTGGACATGCTGGACGACGCGGAGCTGGCACGCTTGCGAAAGCTGCAGCAGGGGGAGCCGGTGCCGCTTTCTCCCGGTCTGGAGCAGGACCTGCGGGCACGCCGTTACCTCTTCGATGATCCCTTTCAAGAGGAAACGTTCCTGGAAGGGACGGTGGCCGACGCCTGGCAGCGGATGCAGGCCCACCAGCCCGAGACCTACACCGTCTGCCCCACCCTCGCCTGCAACCTCGCCTGCGCCTACTGCTTCGAGGGCGACAGCCTCCTGGATAAACAGCAAGGCGTCATGGCAGGCCCGCAGGTCGGGCAGTTGTTCGAGGCCATCACACATCTCCGCCAGGCCGCCACTGAGCGGGGCCAGACCTCCCCCTACCCGCCGTGGATCGCCCTGTTCGGCGGCGAGCCACTCCTGCCCAGCACCAGGGCCTGCGTGAGCCAGATCCTGCGCCATGCGGCTGAAGGAGGCTTCCTGGTGGGGGCAACCACGAACGGCGTTAACGTGACCCGGTTCGAGGACCTGCTGCGCGAGTACCACGACATCCTGGCGACATTCCAGATCACGCTCGACGGCCCCCAGGCCGTCCATGACAGCCGGCGCCACCGCCTGGGAGGCCAGGGCACGTTCGCCGAAATCGTGCGCGGGATCGACCTGCTTCTGTCCCTGGACATCGACGTCGACCTGCGGGTGAATCTGGACGCCGGGAACCTGCCGGCGCTGCCGGAGCTGGTGGACTTCCTCTTTGAGAAAGGATGGGCGGGGCGGGGCGGATTCCGGCTCGCCCTGGCACCCGTCACGCAGCACGGATCGGGCGGCTGCTCCGCTAAGAGCGCCCGCATCCTCTCCGAGATGGAGCTGGCGCAGGGCGTGCTAGCGCTCATGGAGGACCATCCGCGCGTCGCCCAGACCTGCCACCTGGGGTTCCTGCGGCATCTGGACCACCTGGTGAGCGTGCTGGAGCCGGAGAAGCGGGCGCGGGACGGCAAGACGGTCGGGCGTATTGGTCCGCGCTACTGGTACTGCGAGGCCAGCACGGACAAGCAGTTCGTCTTCACGCCGGAGGGCCTTATCTATAGCTGCACCGAGGCAGTCGGCAAGCCCGGCCACGCCATCGGGCGCTTTGCACCGGCACTGGATCTATGGCAGGACCAGGCGGAGCAGTGGATCGGGCGCACCATCCTCTCCCACCCAAAGTGCCGGGCATGCTCCATCTCGACGCTCTGCGGCGGCGGCTGCAATTTCGCGGCGAAGGAATGGCAGACAGGCACGGGGAAGCTCCTTCAGATCGCGGTCCAGGGGCGAACGGCGGGAACGCCCCGCGCGCAGGCCGAGCAGTCCGAGCCGTACTGCAACGCAGCGGAGCAAACCGTTCGGGGCTACCTCCGTCATGTCGGCCGCCGGTGGAGCCTTGCTGAAAGGGCTGTTGACGAAGCCCCGGCCTGAAGCCGTCTCGTTCAAGATCCGTCTCACGATTTTTGTCTTCCGCAAGCGTTCTAGATAAGATGAGTAAGGTAAGAAGGGTGAGGAGGAGCTATGTCAGGTGGAGGTGGACCGGATGTGGGGTTCGGGGGTCCGGGTGGCGGCGACGGGGTCACGCCCTGCGACGCGCTCACCTTCAGCGACAGGTTACAATCCGCGGATCCGGCAGTTGTCGCAACGCTAACAGTAGGGCAGACGCTGGATGTGGAGCGTCAGGGCTATGGCGTCATTACCGTCGCACCAGCCGGCCGGGCTGGTGTCCTCCACAACCAATTGACACGCATGCTACAGTGTCTTCAAGAGGGCTACATCTTTAAAGCAGATGTGCAGTCAATCACAGGGATAGAGGTCCGCATGCACGTGCGCGTCTTAGAACCGCCACCCCACCAGCGTCAGCCTGGCATCCCCCACTCATGGGGGTAGCTGCTCGTGGCCCAGTACTGGTAGGCGCTCGTGCGGCTCCCGCTGCCGGCGACTGCCTGCCCGAACGCGGAGAGCGTCAGGCTGGCCGTCACTGCCTGGCCCGAGTTCGTCACCGTCCGCTCGGAGCCGAGGCCGTCGAACAGCGGCGTCTCCCCGTCCTTCCTGATGAGCGCGTTGCCGTAGGTGTAGGTCGCCGTCGTGCTGCTTCCCTGCTTCTCCAGCAGCACTGAGCCGCCGTCAAACAGGAAGTTCGTCGTCACGCCCCCTGCCGTTCGGGAGGCCCGCCGCCCCGCCACGTCGTAGGCGAAGCTGGCTCCGCCCGTCGAGGTCAACTGGTCGTCGTAGTTGTAGGTCAGCGAGTACGACGTGCCCCCGACGGTCCGGCTGATCTGGTCGCCGTTGGCGTTGTAGGCGTAGGTGTTGACGAACCCCCCGCTGGTCGCCGTCAGCGCGTCATCATTGTTGTAGGTGTAGGTCGTCGTCACGCCACCCACCGTTGAACTCGTCCGGTTGCCCACCCCGTCCACCACATACAGCGCCGTGTACGCGCTGGCCCCCGTCCGGCTCTCGCTGGAAAGGTGCAACAGGCCGTCGTAGCCGTAGGAGACGACATCCCCGCTGGCCTCCGTGCAGCTTGTGCGCTTGTCGTCACTATTGTACCCGTAGCTGAAGCTAGACAGCGCCGTGCCCCCGCTGTTCTTGTTGGTGATGCTCGTCAGGCGGTTGGCCGCGTCGTAGACGTTCGTGACGCTCGTGCCGTTGGGGTTGGTGAGGCCCGTCTCGTTGCCATTGGCGTCGTAGCTGTAAGTCGCCGTCCCCGCCGTCTCCGCCACCGTGTCGAGCTGGTTCCGGCTCGTGTAGCTGTAGGTCAGGGTCCGGCTGTTGGCATCCGTGGTCGTGGAGAGCAGCCCCAGCTTGCCCGTGGCGTCGTAGGTGTGGGAGACAACGGTGCTGCCGCCCTTGCTCTCGGAGAGCAGGCGGCTATCCGCATCGTAGGTGCGGCTTGTCGTGCCCGTCGCGTCGGTGAAGCCCGTCACGTTCGAGTCGGCGTCGTAGCTGACCGTCTTGGTGCTGCTGTCCGGGTACGTCACCGTCGTGACCCGGTTCCAGCCGTCCAGCGTGTAGGTCGTCCCCCGCGACAGCGCATCCGTGCGGCTGGTCTTGACCCCCAGCGCGTCGTAGCCCCACTGCGTCTCGTTGCCCAGCGGCGTCATCACGCCCGCCAAGTCGCCGTTAGCGCTGTAGCCGTAGGTCGTCGTGTGGCTGTCCGCGTCTGTCTTGGAAGACGGCAGGCCGTAGTTGTTGGTCGCCGGATAAGCGTAGCTCGTCGTGGCCTTCACCACGCCCCCGCTGTCCTTCTCCTGCACTTGGGTCAGGTTGTCGTACCCGTCGTAGGTGTTGGCCGTGCTTTCGCCGCCGGGCAGGGTCTTCGTCAGCGGCTTGTTGTGGCTGTTGTAGGTATTGGTCGTCGTGTGCAGCAGCGGGTCCTTCGCCGTCAGCACGTTGCCCCTGCTGTCATAGGTATAGAGCCAAGCGTTGCCGCGCTTGTCCGTCACCTGCGTCTTGTTGTTATTGGCGTCGTACCCGTAGTCCTCGTGGTTGAGCAGCGCGTCCTTGACCTGAGACAGACGCCCGCTGGTGTCATAAGTGTAGACCGTGGCATGGCCGTTGGGGTCGGTGACGGTCGTGGCCGTGGAGCCGTAGGAGTAGCTCGTCTGGTTGAGGGAGGGGTCCTTCTCCCAGAGGAGGCCGTCGCTCGTGCTATACCCCCGTATCGAGACGTTCCCGGCAAGGTCGGTGATGCTGGTGATGTCGTGGGCGGCGTTGTAGCCGTACTGCATGGTGTAAGTGGTGCCGCCGACAGCGGGGTAGGCCACCTGCGTCAGTTGATTGCTGGTGTCATACGCCATCGTCCAGACGCGGCTGAGGGGGTCGGTGACGGTGTGGATGCGGCTGCTGGCATCGTAGGTCAGGGTGAGAGTGCGGCTGGTGGGATCAACGACCGATATGACCCGATTGGCGGCGTTGCGGTTGATCGTGATCGTGTTGCCGTTCTCGTCGCGGATCTGGTCGCACTAGAGGTTGGCGTTGAAGTGGTACTGCGTCTGGTCGGGCCGGGTCAGGGTGCAGGTGCCGTCAATGTTCTGCACCAGAGCATCGTGAATGCCGGTGGGGGCGGCGTAGATGCCGGTGTTGCTGTCCAGGCATGTGAAGTAATAGGCTTGGTCATCGCCCCAGACGACGGTCAGGTACTGCCAGGGACCAGGTCCATCGGGGCCTGCCACTTGCACTCCTCCGCCGATGAGGCGGATGTCATAGCTGGAGGTCCACTTCTGGCCCAGGTCGGCGTTGGTGCTGGTCTGGCTGTTGTGGGAGAGGGTAAAGGCAACGGGCAGGCCGCCGCGCGCCGTCCAGGAAACGAGGGGCAGGCGGGTGAGCTTGTTGCCGTTGACGGTGTTGGTGCCGTTGACGCTGGCTTGCCAGCCGAAGGTGCCCCCGGCGGCGGGGCCGCCATAGGTTGACATTTGGCAACCGGAGATGGCGCGCATCTCGTCGGGCGAGAGGGTGCGGACATGGCCGGGCGCAAGGGGTACCCGGCAGGTGGCAGCGCCGACGCCGGGAGCCAGGATCAGGGACCAGGCGAAGCAGGCGGCAACCAGCAGGGCGAGACGCCGCAAAAAAAGCGGTTGGTTTTTCACGAGAGTATCCTTCGGTTCTCACGAGTCTGGGAAGGAACGGGGTACAATCGGTCCATGTTCCCTTCCCAGGGAATGTCAGGCCGTCCATTCCTGTTCTCCGCCAAGAGTAAGCAGAAGTGGGCGGTTTTTCGTTGTTTAGCCACTACCGGGTCAGCGTCAGCAGGACGCCGCCGGAGCGCTGCAAGAGTTCGCGTGTGGAAGTAACCTCCTCCTTCGGTTTATTGGGATCGTGGATCGTGGCCTTATCGCCCGCGACGGAGAGCACGGCGACGTAGTGGTTGCCGTCCACCCAGGCGAGGGCTGGCTGCGAGAGCTGCTCCAGCGCGGGCAGATCCATCTGGACGCCGGCAGGCTTAAGGCCGTGCGCCTGCGCCGCTTGGGACAGCCCCTGGAGCGTGGTGCCCTTGGCTGTCGTGCCGGCCTGCCGGCGCAGCTCTTCCAGGGTGGCCGGCCGAGGGTCTGGCAGGCCAGCAAGAGCGCCCTTGGCCCGCAGTCGGCAGGCGCCGCCGGAGGGAGCGCGGCGGAAGCCGTCGCGGGAGAAACAGCGGCGGAAGCCTCGGGCCTGGGGCTTGCCTGTCGTGGACTTGCCTGCTTAGAACGTGCGCGGGGGTTCAGGGCTTTCCGGCAGATGGCTTGCTGAGACTGGAGGAACGTGAGGTCTGCCGACCTCTGCTGATACTGCGGTTCGGTAAGCAGGCCGTCGATCAGGGTCAGCGCTTGCCGGTAGTCCCCATGCGCGAAGCATTTGAGGGCACGATGGTACTGGGGCGAATCCTGGACCGACGCAGCGGAACCACCCGATACGGAACCGCCGAATGGGGCCGAACTCGCCGATGTTCCAACACTGGCCGGCTTCACAAGGGCGGGCTTCTGCGAGCAGCCGTAGGAGGCCAGCAGAGCGACGGCCAATGTCCAGAACCGGAGCCTCCACAATCGAAAGTGCCTTACTCGAGTGCGCCTAGGTCGGAACAGGTTCAGCGTCAGCGCGAAAGAGATCATGTTAACGGCTCCTGAAAACGACGGTCCCTGAGCAACCCAGTTGTGACGCAGATCGTCAAACGTAACAAAGAATCAGACGCAACATAGCCGTCAGCGGCTGCTTTTCCATGCAATCGAGCAGGCTAAATGGCCGCGAAAGCGACAGTGAAAAAGAAAGCGATAGTGAAAAAAGCGAGAAAAACCTGTAACAGACAAAACTGCGAACGTTCCACAATCATTCTGAAACAGCGCTCTCTCTTAAAATCTATCTCAAAATGCCGTAGAAACCGATTTAAGGCCCTTTGCAGGCTCGTAGGCGAGTTTTGAGATAGGTTCTTAGGAGGATAGAGGAGAAAGGAACCCAGAGGACGCTGATAGGGACCGGACTAACAGAACCGACATCGAAGCACGAACCGAGATCAAAGCTTGGGCTAGAGGATTGAAAGAGACAAAGCTGATAAAGACCCAGCTAATAGCTTGCGCCATAGGCGCGCTCCAGGTCGCCAGTGACCCAAATGACCAACTCCAATGACCAACCACGAGGATCGTCCGCAAGCTTCGGGCCACCCGGCGAGAGGATACGCTATGATAACATAGTCCAGGGAAATTTACAAGGGTTTCTAATTAGAGTTACAAATTATTTTTCAACCAGGTGCCCGTCCTCAGAGCACTGAACAAAGCGATTTCCTGTCTCACTCTTCGTTTACAAAAATCGGACGCGGCATGACGGATCGCGTCATGCAGATAAGCTCACTTGCCGTTGGGGTAGGCGAACCCTCTTCAAAGGGAAATCAACGGAGCTTTGTAGCCCCGACGGTTAGAGCACCCCGCTTCAAACATGTCTGCTCACTTTCATGCAGACCCCCGTAGTTAGACGACCAAGGGCGCCTGAAAATCAACGTAGGCGTCGTTGCCAAAGGACTGGACGCAGCCCTCGCGTCCGCCGCGCAGCGTGTAGAGACGCAGACTATCTTCCGAGGTATTGATGGCCTTGAGCAGCCGGGCGCGGAACACCTCCATCTGCGCGTCATTGACGGTGCATTCGAAGACCGAGAACTGCACCCGCTGCCCGTGTCCCTCGCACAGCTTGGCAACCCGCCGCAGGCGTGCCCGGCCCTGCTTGGTTAGGGTATTTACGTCGTAAGTCACGAGGATGTCCATGCTGGGGTGCCCGCACCTGTCTTGGGAGGTCCGCGCCTACGCCAGAAACGGCAGGTAGCTCTCCAGGTCGCCGCGCAGATGGCGGGCCAGCAGCCGGGCTTGGAGGTGCGGCAGAAGTCCGAGCGGTGCCTTCTCCTTGAGCAGCGGGTGGGACACCTCCTCCTGCTTACGGGACTGATACGCGCCCAGGACGATCTTCCGGCCCGCCTCGGTCAGAAGCACGCTCTCCCCGGCCCCCTCCCGCGCCTCGAAGTGCTCCGGGCGTACCTGCCTGCGGTTGATCAAGGTCAGCACCAGGCGGTCGGCGAGGAGCGGGCGGAACTCTTCCATCAGGTCCAGCGCCAAAGCGGGGCGGCCGGGGCGCAGGGCGTGGAGGAACCCGAACTGCGGGTCCAGCCCCACACCCTCACAGGCCGCCGTGCAGTCCGCCGTCAGCAGGGCGTACAAGAACGACAGCAGCGCGTTCACGCGGTCGCGCGGCGGCCGGCGCGTCCGCAGTCGGAACGAGAACTCCTCCGGTGCGGACGCGATCATCAAGCCGAAGACCTCGAAGTACAGGGCGGCCCCCTGCCCCTCGACGCCGCGCACGTTGTCCGCCGTCTGCTGAAGCGGCAGGGACTCCAGGAGCGCCCCCAGCCGTCTGCCGCAGGCGCGCAGGGCGACGGCATCCTCCTCCGACTTCGTTTCGCGGGCGGCCCGCATGACGGACTGGTGGCTGTTCTTGATCTTGCCGGCGACGATGGCGCGGGCGATCCCCACGGCCCGCCCCTCGTCCCGGCACGCCTCGTACTGCGCCTGGCGCAGCAGGACGTTGCCGCACATCGGCCCGACCACGCGGGCCTTGAACCGGCCTCCGTAGTCCATCAGGTTAATGGCCCGCCCTTCCTCGGCGCAGCGGTGCATGGCCTGAGCGGAGATCATGGCGTTGCCGAACAGCATGACCGATCCCAGGTGGTGCAGCGGCACCTGGGCCAGTTTGGTCCCGCCGGCCTCGACCCTCAGCGCGTCGTGGTCGAGCCGCACAAAGGCATCCGGGGTCATCACGAACAGGGTGTTGAGGAGTTCTCGTGTCATGGTTGCTTTCTCGTTTCTCAGAAATCCGAAAGGGGCAGCGTGTAGAGCTGCTGGGACAGCCGGGAGTGGCGGGCGGCCACGACCGTGGCGGGGACGCAGGCGTCCAGAAGTGAGCAGCGCGGGCAGCGGGCGTCGTTGAGCGCGGGCGGGAGCGGCCCCGCGCGCTCCTGCACGGCACGCACCTGCGCGATCAGGTCCAGGGTCTCGTCACGAAGGCCCTCGCTGAAGGCCACCTCGCGCCGCCGGTGGGTCTGGAGCGAGTAGACCGCGCCATGCTCGACCGATACGCCCAGCATCTCCTCCAGGCAGAGCGCCTGGGCGCAGAGCTGGACGTCGTCGTGGCGCCGCTCCCGGCGCGGCCCGTTCTTGTACTCGACGGGAATGACGCGCCCGTCCGGGTGGAACTCCACCACGTCCCCCTTGCCTTGCAAGCCCAGCCGGTCCGACCAGAGCGGCAGCGCCCGCTCGATCCGCACGCCGTTTTCCAGTGCCGAGTGCGCCTGATCCGCCCGCTCGTGGGCGTGCCGCCCGCGCAGGGTGAACACGTTCTCGTCAAAGATGCGCTCGACATGGATGAGCGCGCACTGGCGCGGGCAGTAGGAGTAATGCTCCAGTGCCGAGATCAAGACGATTTGGTCATCATCCATCAGTTGCTCCTCTGGCTGATCCTCGCCGGCTCTCTGGAGCGGTGCTATGACCGCTTGATCCAAGATACGATTAGGCCGAAGCCAATGTTTCAATCCTCACCGGCTGTCTCCAGCCGGTGCAACGGTCGGTTTGTGAAGCAATTTGGGCCGCCGCCGTGCCCAGTCAAGCCGGGGTCAGGGAGTGGACGGCCCTGTCGCTTCACGGCACACGGCGCGAACCGCAAGGGAAACCGAGCAGAGCTTGTGGTTCGCGCCATGGCTTACCCCTCGACCAGTGGGGTCAGCGTCACGCCTTCGGGCAGGTCCCGGTTGAGCGTGACGACGTAGTCCGCGAAGCGGCGGGGGGTGGGCACGCCGTCGCGCAGGCGCAGTTCGAGCCGGTCGAACAACTGGTGCGCGGGGGCGTTCCCCAGGCCGTTCTCGTGGCTGAAGACGTAGAGGCCCCGGCAGGACATCAGGCCGCGTGCGGCCGAGTGGTCGTGGTCCCACATGCCCATCAGCGCCTCCCAGAAGACCCGGAGGTCGGCAGCGGTCACGCAGGTCTGCTTCGCGAAGGGGGCGGAGAAGAAGCCGTGCCCCCGGTAAAGGCCGTAGGGGATGAGGGCCTTGCGGCCGATGGTGCGGTTGTCGCCGCCCTGGGCCTCGGCCTCCCGCTCGGTCGCCACGGCCATGCGCGTGATGGACACGTCCAGCGGCACGATGGGCGATTCGGAGCGGGCGAAGGTCATCTGCAACGGCCCGCGCACCTGCCCGGCGTTGGCCCCCGTGGACATGACGGCTCCGAACATACGGACGTCGAACTTGGTGCGGCAGAGCTGCTGGCGGGCGCTCTCGACCTCGGACCCCTGGCCGACGCCCTTGGTCTTGCGGGCCTTGCCGTCGGCGACCTTGGACGGATCGGCGGAAAGATCAATGTCCAAGTCTTTGTAGGCCGTCTCGATCTGGCGGTTGAGGACGCCTTTTTCTTCCACGAAGATGCCGTAGCCCTCCGCCGGCTTCCCGTCTGCGTTCTGCTTGGTCAGGGCGACGTAGTTGCGGACTTTGCGCTTGAGGCAGACATCAGTGACCAGGCCGTGCATGGTCTCGGGGTCCACGCGGGGCATGTTGCCGGCATCCGGGTCGCCGTTAGGGTTGCCGTCAGTGACCTCGAAGAGCAGGATGAAGTCATGGCGGCGGTTCGGGTCCAGGCAGTGCTGGAAGCCGGGTTTGGTCAAGTCGATCATGTCAGTTGTCCCTTTCTTCGTCGGTCACGTCGTCCTCGCCGTCGGGCGAGGTCAGATCGGCCAGGGTGGCGTCTTTGCGCTCCCGCGCCTCCTGGGCCGCCTTGCGGTCGGCGGCGCGCTGATGGTAGAAGCCCAACGAGAACAGCCCCTGCTCGTGCAGGGTCAGCGTTGGGGGGAAGTGGGTCATACCGCCCGGCTCGGCCGGGTCGCCGGGCGCCAGGATCTCCTCCAGCCGCTGTTGCAGGGCCTGGTAGACGCCGGGGCGGGTCTTCCGCAGCTTGGGCAGGTGCGCCTTGTTGGCGTTGGTGAGCAGCACGCCGAAGACGGTGGCGGGGGCGGTGGAGGCCGCGCCGAAGTAGCGGTCCACCAGGGTCGTATTGGTCTTGCCCAGGGCGGCGCGCTGGACGACCTCCAGTTCGGCGAGCAGCCGCCCGCAGAGATAGGCAGGATCGGTCTGATGGGCGTCTAGTTGAGACATGAGACGGTATCGCTCCTTTTGAGATTCGGTGAGGGACGGATCGGTGGCAAGGCAGGCTTTGATGAGTGCGGCCTGGGGGCGCGTGACGCGCTGTTCAGCGCGGCAACGCAGCACAGCCTTAGTGAGCAGGTACACCGGAACTGGGCCTCCGTGCAGGGCGGCACGGATCAGGCTTTGGAGGACGGCGGGTTCCATGTCCTTGCGGTCACGGTAGGCGGCCCCGGCGAGTTGGTAGACGCCGAGCAAGGAGCCGGCCTCACCCGCCTGCGCGACGATCTCCTGGGCCTCGAACCAGCGCTTGAGGCTGTCATGGACGTGGCCCACGGTGGTGGAGAGCCAGTCACGAACGACGGCCCGCCCGCCGCTGGCCGAGAGGGCGAGGGCGTAAAACGCTTCCGTTTCCAGGGTCCGGGGCCGCTGACCGGAGAGGATGCCGCCGATGGCGTCCCGCACCTGCTCCGGCGCGTTGAGCGCGACCGAGAAGAAGTCGTCGCCGCCGTCTTTGGTCCAGAAGACGTAGACCAGGCCGCCGATGGTGAGGTGTGTCCTTTCTCCCTCGATGAGCCGGTTCAGGGCTTTGGTGAACCGTTCGGCCGCCTCGCTTGAGATCGGTGACGTCTGGGCGCGCTGCCAGCCGTAGGACTCGAAGGCTACGGCGTTGGCGGAGATGAGGGCAACTCCCGACGACTGGCCGCCGGGGATGCGCTTGAGCATTCCGGGCAGACTGGACTCGACTGGACCCACGAGGCCGGTCACCAGACACTCTGCGACGTTCGCGCCCTTTTCCGGCGCGGGGCGGGCAGTCTTAGCCCAAAACACCTGGACGTCCGGGGTATCGGTCGGCATTCGCCCGCCCACCCGGAACGTGACCAGGTCGGCGGGCAGCATGCTGGCGAGGTCGGCGGGCAGCGGCGCGGCTGGGTCCCACCGGGAAAGGAAGGCATCCACTGCGGCCACGTCCGGGTCGCCTGTCTCCTCCGCGCACCGCTTGATCAGTGCCTTGAACGCCGCGTGCTTCGTCTCGACGCGGCGATCCTCCGGTGCAATACCGAGTACAAAGGCCACCGTGTCTGCGATGAGAGATGGCCGGATCACCGTGCCGGCGCGGGGGCCGGGATAAGGGACGAGGCGGGGCAGGCCGCGCTTGTTGTCTTTGTCACCCCCAAGCGACTGGATGCCGATCAGCCGCCCGTCTTCTTCGAGACGCACCAGCCAGCGTACCGGCTTCCAGTCGTACATCGGTGGGGCCAATTCCTCTTTAAGTATCTGCCCTGCGTCGTGATACAGTTGCTGCAAGATCATGCGACGCCTCCTTCCCCGGCGGGCGCCTCATAGAGCGCGGGCGGGACGTGCAGAACACCATCCTCTAGACGCGCCTCAAAGTATCGCGCTCGGTTGCCGCCCGCGTCGTAGTCAACGTCGAACAGCATCCGCCCCAGGTCTATCGTGCCGCCCAGCGACTCGTGCGGCTGCTCCGTGCCGTCGGGCAGGGCGAAGTCGGCCGCAAACTCTCGGCAGCCCAGGTACGGCCGCTGGAAGCACTGACCCCGCAGGACGCGCCGCCGGAACTGGTCCCGGTACTTGGCGGGGTCTACGGGCCGGCCGTCGGTGTCGGTGGTGCCGGGCGGCACCCAGACGTCGGCGCGGATGACGTAGGCGACGTTTTTCAGCCCCAGCGTGTGCCGCTGCGTCCGGTCGTCGCTGATGGAGAGGCCGTCCGCCCCTCGTCCGGCCTTACTCTTGACCTCGTTGCGGAGGATGGAGAAGTGCCGGACGGGGTTCAGCACGACGATCTCGCGCACCCGCCAGCGCATGGGTGCGTGCCAGAAGATGGCTTCCAGGATGCCACGCGCAGCGCTGGGGGTGAGGCATTCGTAGCTGACCCTCTCCACATGCGCCTCCGGCCGCGTGATGCAGGCAAACGGCCCCCAGACTTTGACTTCTACGGGAGGATAATACATGGCACCTCCTTTCTGTCGTTGTGATCCTTACTTGGCTAGGAAGAGAAAAGCGGAAGCAGAGGCTTTGGCCTCTGCTTCCTGAAGGTCAGAACATCCACAGGCGCACGTTGGACGCACTTCCGCAGACGCGCGTCAGCTAGGGAGCAGGCCGCCACCTCATCGGACTTGTTGACGACGGCGATGAAATGGCCGCCGACCCGATTGACGTGGCCATAGAAGGTCTTCTGCTGCGCCTCAGTTGCGCCTCAGTGTGGGCCTGGACCAGCCCGTCGCGCGACTCGGCCTCGGCCACCACGACGGCATTGCCGAGGAAGGCGGTCACATCTGGGATGTACTCGCCAATCTGATCACAGGCTGTGAAGCGGTTAGTGTGGGAGGCACGGACACGGGTGTAGCCCTGCCTGACCACGTGATTGGCTGTTAGTTCCACAGGCATCTCGTGGTCGTGAGAAAGGGTCGACAAGATTTTGCTCTCCTTTGCCATGTTCTGCCAGAACATGTTCTGGCAGAAAAGGAGCCGCTTTGGGGTATCATGTGGGTGCAAACACAAGCAACCCGGACGACTCAAACGGTTCGGTTTGCAACGGGCAGAGGGCGCCAACCCTCTGCCCTTTCATCTAGAGAATTGCCTTCTCTCTAAGATGCGTTGCAATCCCCTGCTAAAGTAATTTAGCAGCAAGTTCTGCTTTGTCTCTATTTTTGTTCGCATCCTAAAGAGAAATAATTCCTAGAGAAAGCTACGTCAAAAATCAGCGGGCAGGTTGGAAAGAGTATGGCACTGTTGATCACATCCTGTCAAGCCTTCCAGGGAACAATTTTCATGCTAGGCGATCAAGTCGCTGGAGTCCCAATCTACGCTGTCGCCGATGCCTACGATGGGGTCATAAATTCCCTTCCAGACGTACAGTGCCTCGGCCGCGTCAACCTGATAGGCCGGGGTGACAGGGAGTTTGGCAAGCTCCGAGGCACGGACGGCGATGGTCATGGACTGCACCTCCCTCCAGCGGTTGCGCCCCAGGCTTTTGCCCGCCGACTGCCGCTCGAAGATCATCTCAATTAGTGCGTCATACCCGTCCTTAGAGTGTTTGGCCTGGGGGAACCCTCCGTCACCATAACCCCGGTGGTACGGGACCAGGACCGGCAGGGTGTCGTCGTCAATGAGGCGCACCTTCCGGGCGACCAAGGGGAAGTCGAAGCACTTGCGCGAGTCCTGCACCGGCTCCGTACTCTTGACGCCGTTCACGGTGACAGGCCGAGGATGGTCCATCCCCATTGGCCCAAGCACGCCGTAGAAGCGTGTAAAAAATTGGGTGGCGGTGTCAGGGTCATCGAAATTCACGCCGCCACCAGAGATCATCATCCAGGCTTCTTGCAGGGCCGTCAGGTACTCGCCGGGCGGCGTCCGGCCCTCCGAGGGGTCGAAGACCGTGACGTCGCCGAGGAAGCCCGGCTTCCCCTCCCGGTTACAGCGCCCCGCTGCTTGGATGATGCGGTCGAGAGGCCCTTTGGCGCGCAGGACGCGGGGGAAGTCAATGTCCACGCCCGCCTCGATCACCTGCGTACTGACCAGCCGGACGGGCGGCCCCTCCCCGTCCCGCTCGGCCTTCAGGGCGGCCTTTACTTCATCGAGCATATGGCGGCGGTGCTCGCCGCAGAGCAGGGTGGAGAGGTGACGCGCGTCAGGGTCGTCCAGGGCGCGTAGCAGGGCCAGCGCGTCTCGCTTGGTGTTCAGGACGGTCAGCGAGGAGCGCGTATCCTTGCGAATCTCCTCGGCCACCTGCGCCCAGTCCCACGGGAGGGTCTCCACGTGGTAGGTCACGCGCTTCAGGTCCCGGAAGTACTCCCGCATCGTGTCCTCGGGGATGATCGGGCGGGGCGCTCCCAGTTCCTGGAGGAACGGCGTCTGGCCGGTGATGGCTGGCTGGGTGGCGGTGCAGAGGACGACCGTGACGCCGTAGTGGGTCAGGAGCGCCTTCAGGCCACTGAGCAAAGGCGTGAGCAGGTGCGGCGGGAGGGTCTGCACCTCGTCCAGCACGAGGACGCAGCCGGCGATGTGGTGGAGCTTGCGGCAGCGGCCGGTCCGGTTCGAGAACAGGCTCTCGAAGAGTTGCACGGTGGTCGTGACGACCAGGGGCGCGTCCCAGTTCTCGGCGTCCAGCTTGCGCCGCTGGTCGCGAGCGTCCTCGGCCTGGGCAGCTGCTTGAGCCTCTTGCGTGTCGCGTTCGGGCCGCTCCGCCCGGTCCTCCACGGCGGAGTGGTGTTCCAGTACGCCATCGCCACCGAGAATCTTGCGGAACTCGGCAGCGGTCTGGTCAATAATGCTCGTGTAGGGGATGGCGTAGATGAGGCGCGAGCAGTTGTGGTGCAAGGCATGGGCCAGCGCGAAGGCCAGAGACGAGCGGGTCTTGCCACCCCCGGTCGGCACGGTAAGCGAGAACAGGCCGGGTAAACTTTGGGCCGCTTTGAGGCAGGCTCGGTAGACTTCGCGCCGGACTTCGTTCACGCGCGTCGGTTCCGCTTTCTCTTGAAGGGCGTCCTGCGATGCCTTCAGCATCTCCAGCCAGACCGGCCCGTGTTTCGCCAGCGTCTCCCTGCCCCGCTGGGCGTAAGTGTCCGGCGAGAAGTGGCGCTCCGTGTCCAGCCCATCGGCGTCCACCAGACAGGAGAAGACGAAACGGATCAGCATCTCCCGATCCCAGGCCGTGCTTCCGGCGGCTTTGGGGAGTACGGCGGGCGGGGCACCGCTTAACGGCAGGAAGTCCACCAGCGCGCGGCTCATGGCCTGGTCTTGCAGCCGCACCTGCTCCGGCTCTTTCGCCAGCATCTCGCGCATCTGGGCAAAGGCGTTCAACCCCCCGTGGTGCCCCAGGACGCACGCAGCGGCGATCTCGCGGACGCCAGTCGGCAGCCGCGCCAGGGCTAGGCGCGTGCCGGCGATCTTATGTTCTGCACTCCCCGGCCTGGGCGCTTTGCCCTGGCTGTGCCGGGCCGCATCGCACTGGCGCAGGTAGTTCTGGAAATCTTCGCTGTACTTGCCAACATCGTGGAGCCAGGCGGCCCAGCGCGCCAGGTCAGTCGCGCCGAAGGACCCGGCCCAGCCCGCCGCGAGATCCGCTACCCGCGTCGTATGGTCTTCCATGCTCTGCCACTTCCTGGGATCGTCTTCCGGCGGTGTGTGCGCGACGTAGTTCATACGGCGATGCCTCCTGTGCGTCCGATACTGCCTTACTCACCTCTATCATAGCAAAACCGGAAGGACAGCGTATTGTCCTTCCGGTTTTTTGTTGTCAATTTTTTTTGCTGCCTCCTCATCCCCCTGAAGCGGCCTCAACCCTCACTGGCCCCAGAGGGCCGTGCAACCTTGACGCCCTTCGTCACCAAGCGCCAAGCCACCCCGTTTCAATCCTCACCGGCCCCGGAGGGCCGGTGCTACGGCGTCCGCTGGTCCTCGTCGGCGGTGCTGTCCACGTTTCAATCCTCACCGGCCCCGGAGGCCGGTGCTACCCGGGATCGCTAACGACTCTGAGCGGGCGCGGAGCGGGGGTTTCAATCCTCACCGGCCCCGGAGGCCGGTGCTACCCGGTGCTACTCCAGTTCCGGCTTAATCGGTATCAGGGGATCATGGTTTCAATCCTCACCGGCCCCGGAGGCCGGTGCTACCCCGGCGAACTTCACCTGGTCACAGTATCGCGACTTCCTGGTTTCAATCCTCACCGGCCCCGGAGGCCGGTGCTACTCGTTCCCCAGGTCGAGCCAGTATTTCGGGGCCATCCCGTTTCAATCCTCACCGGCCCCGGAGGCCGGTGCTACAACACGGCCCTGGTCAACGGCCAGCGGGCGGCGGCAGGTTTCAATCCTCACCGGCCCCGGAGGCCGGTGCTACTGTCCGGTTCCATCTGAAGCAGGGACCTGACCGACAGCATTATACCCGCAGTGGCCACGGGGACAGGCGGCATTGAGGGAGTGGCTCGGCGCGAACGTCAAGGGAAGCCCACGAGAGCTTGGGGTTCGCGCGGAAAGGATCAATGGGGTTAGCCTCACGCTCATCTTAAAGAGAGCACTTTCTACAAGCGGTTCAAAGCGAAAACAGGAACGCATCTATCGGTACAGGTCTGTCATCGCGCTTATTTCGTCAATCATTTTTGCCCGAAGCTCTGGGCCGCCTTCCACGCGGCAGAACTGGCGCCACCGCAGGAGTTCCGCCACCAGCCCTTCCACCCCCAGCGCCGATCCCGTCATCCGCACCGCCCCGTCGGCCTCTTCCGTCAAGGTCAGGCCCTCCGGCCACGAGTGGTCACGCGCGTAGGCCGCCACCGGCGGCACGAACACGACGTCAACCGCCACCGCCGGTCCGCCGCGCACCCCGCCGACGACCCCCTTTGCGGCGGCGAATGCGCCCCACTCCGCTTCCTGCACGGCGAAACCCTCGCCCGTCGCTCGTATGCCGAAAACCTGATCCAGCGCGAACGTCCGAATCCCTTCGTTCCGATGGCACCACCCGTGCAACTCCCAGAACTGCCCGGCCCGCGCCTCCACTACATACGGGTCTACCCGGCGCCAAGACCGCTCGCCCCGGCTGCGGCTGCGGTAGTCCATCTCCACCGTCTGCCCCGCGCTGGACGCCGCAATCAGCTCCGAGACCGGGGCGTGCGAGTAGTCCCGCGAAGGGCGTCCTAGTTGCAGCACCTGCGCCGCTTCTCGCATCAATTCTGCCAGGGTGGGTGAAAGCGAACCGGTCAGCTTATCGAGCGTCGCCCGAAGCGCCTCCGGCTGGGGAAGACCCGGCGCTCCCACGATCCCCCGCGCCAGGGCCAGGGCCAGCGCGTCCTCCGCCGTCAGAGGCGCTATGGGGAACACCCACCCCTTCTCCGGCAGGACGTAAGCATGCCGCCCATAGTTGTACTCGATGGGGATATCAGCCTCCTGGAGCAGCTGGAGGTCGCGCTGAACGGTCCGAATGTCGCACCCGCAGGCTTCCGCCAGTTCCCGGCGCCCTAGCGGACGGCCCTTCATCTGCGACTGCACCAGGGTAATGATCTTGAACAGGCGCGCAACCCGCTGTAATGCCTCCGAAGCTACCGGTATCATAGAACTGTCCTTCGGGAAACCTTTCACGAGGTCCCTTTCACCATGCCTTGCTCCTTTTCCTTTTGCCGCCACCCCGTGTGAGCCTCGTCGGTTGAGCCTCGTCAGCTCATTACCGCCCTTGTAGGCACGTCCGCCCTTGAAGGCTAAGGATGACTCAGGAACCGAGCACGGTCGAATTGACAACGGCCTCTCCAAGATGTATTACAGGAAATAAGCCCTGCGTAAGCGCATGGATCAGACCAGCAGGCGGTTCGACTATCGCCGCGTATCCCGACCAATCTGAACAAAAAGGGAGTACGAAAGCGATTGTCGGCTTTCGTACTCCCTTTTTTGGTTCAAGGATCAATCGGGAAGCCATAGTGCCGTCCTTCGCAGGCACCGCCGCCGGCTCGCCAGCTTCGCTCGTACCTCGTCAAATAGCGCCTTGCTGATGAGCGGCTCGTGCTTCCCGTTAAAGGTCTCGCCGCCGTACTCGACCTTTCCGCAATAGAAAGGGTTGCGGAGGACACCGTACAGGCCGGAGACGCCGATGGGATTGCCGGCGCGCGAACGCAGCCCCCGCTCCCGCATGACGGCCAGCAGCTTCCTGACCGGGAAGTCGGTGGAGGCCGCCAGCTCGAACAGCTCGCGCACCAGCGCGGCGCTTATAAGGTCGGTCTCGACGGTCTTCCGATTACCGTCCCTCCCGTTGCGGTAGCCGACCGGCGGGCAGCCCGGCAGCTCGCCGGCCATCGCCATCCGGCGCATGGCCTCTGCCGTCAGCGACCCGCGCCAGACGAAGTAGGGGTCGCGTTCCCGCTGGATGCTCTTGCCCATTGGCCGCGTGCTTAGGAATAGTGCCTCCAGCGTAGCGGCTGCATTGGCGGGCGGCCAGCAGCGTTGCGCCGAGGGAATTCCGAATCTAGCGCGAGTCAACGAGAGAGTCGAATTCCGAGCCTACCCGTTGAGATGAACCAGCCTCCTCTTGTCTCGAACTCCTACCCAATTCTCATCATGTCCTATGACGACAAGAACGAGGAAGCTGATCTCCATTCTTTTCTGCTTGAACATGTTGCGGATCATGGCGCGGTCGCGCCAGGAGGGTCCGGGATCGGGGAACGAAAGACGAGACAGTTCGGCATGTCCAACCTGCCAGGAATTGTGACATCTCGGTATTGGCCTCCTGAATCAGCCTAGCGGCATCCTGCAACAGTCCGAATAGAGTCCTGTTTGGATTAGCAGTTTGAACAAAGCAAAGAGCGGGATATCAAGCCTGTTTTGTTGTCTCTTATCACCCACCCAATGGGGAACCGAACTCCTCCAAAATCGTTCAACCGCTGTTCAAAAGCCGACCGCGCAAAAAAATTGTAACTTTTTTTGTTTTTTTATCTCTAAAGGTATACTTTGGCACGTCTTATGCTTGCTAGATCGTTACCGGAAGGTTGTACTCGGAAAGATGAAGACCGGTTTAGGGCGTCTACCCGACGGGTATGAGCAGCATTGTTGACAGTATCGTTCCCAGATAGGTTCGTTCTGAGCCGATAGTCGCGCCTGATGCTTCCGTCGCGCTAGCAACCGGGGCAATGTCCGCTCGATAGCTGTGCGTGCGTGGTCGAGGAGCCGTATTCAAAAACGCTCACAGGCATTACAATGATACTGTGTCACCTTGAAAAACCGTCTCCACGCCATGCTGCTCTGCCCCCTGGCAGTCATATTTCGACCAGGCACCCCCAGAAAAGGAAACCAACTATGGCACCAGCTACCGCTCAGGCGGGCGTACCCGCTACGCCCGGCCCTGCATCGCGTCTCGCAGAGGACGAGCTGCCTCGAGCCGCTGCCGACCTGCTCCGCGCGGAAGAGTCCTTCACCCTCGACCTCACTGCCGACAGTGAGGAGGCGCGTCGCTTCAACGCGGCGTCACGTTCCGCAAACTACGGCGCTTTCCTCGCCGACTTCGACGATTCCCTGTCTGCCGAATTGGAAACGTTCCGCTCTCTCAACGAACAGGACGTCAAAGCACATCTTAATCAGTACGTGCTTATCCAAGGAAAGCGGATCGAGGGCTATTACGCGACGCTTGACTTAGCTATTGAAAACGGGTATCGCTGTTTTGGCGAAACCCCCTTCCTGATCGAAAAGATCAGCACCTAACCGCTTATGGCAGCGGGGAATGGAGATGGTGAAGTGACACTTATCCTCCCGTTACGTCTTTCCGAACAGGGCCCAACCGTCAGAATCGCAGTTGGGCCTTCTTTTTGGCTGGAACGGCGCCGGAGCGGAGATCAGAAGCCGGGATCCGCAGACATCTCGGTCGGAAAGGTGCATCTTGACGCTCTCGTCGATACCGCACTGCCGCGCTCCGTGATCCATCCATACGTGCTGGAAACGCTGAAGATACAAGCCTTCCGTTCCTTTATCCTCAATCCCGCTCTCGATGAGTTGCAACAGCTGGGAGCACGCCAGAGGGGAAAAATCCGACAAGCGGCGATCAGTATCTGGCTGCCAAACGGTCAGCGGCTGTACAGCGTGCCCATTCTGGTCGCTGACCTTGCTCAGTATTACCCAATCCATTTTCTGATGGGTCAAGACCTTCTTTGGATAGGACGCGCTCCGGCTCGTGCCTGAAAGTGAAGCGTTCTTGGTGAATTGGATACGCAAGGGTTAGCCTTGGGCAACAAAGAGCTGACGAAAGTGACTCAAATGCTTCGCGATCATTTGCCCGGTCTTTTGTCTTACCCGTGTCGCTTCACTCGCAATGCGTTGGTCGGACTGAGCGCCAGCATCCCAGCATGAGCGCCCCCGCACCAACCGCGAGGGCGCTCTTTTTCTAATGGGCTAGCCGATCTCCTAGGATTCAGGTAAGCTGAAGCGCAGGGAAAGCCCCTTGACGGAGTGCCGTGATCAGAGAAGCCGGCGGCTCAATAAACAATCGGGTATCCCGACCAATAGAAAAACAGGACGAAAAAGAGGCCCGATACCGGCTCTCAGAGCCTCTGATCCCCGGTTCGAATTTGACCATAATTTCATCTACATACCTGATTATCTCTTCCAGCAGCGGGTCCAGGGAAACGGAAAGCTGCCGCTCCGTCAGCACATACCGCACCCCTAATGCCAGGGCGATCTCCTTCTTACGCTGCGGGTCCGCCAGCATGAAGCTGTCCCTCGCCAGCTTCACGAAGTGGAAGCCCGCCCTCGCCTGCGCCCGGATGTGCTCCATCCCCTCCAGCGTCTTTGCGATGGTAAGCTGCAAGTCGTTACGCTCCTTCAGCAGCTCGGCTTCCTTCTCACGGTATACCGCCTCGTCCGTGAGCAGGCCGTTGAGCATCATCGTCAGCAGCCGGTCCCTCTGGGTCTCCACCGACTGAAGGCGCTCGTTCTGGCTGGCGAGGACCGTCTCGGCGCTCTGGCTTTGCCCGCCCTGCCAGCGCGCGATGTTCGCCAGGGCAACCTCGCACAGCGCGGGGTCGACCGTGATGCGGCACAGCCGGTCCAGGATTTCCTTTTCCAGATCGGCTTCGTTGATGCCGCGCTTGGTGCAGGCGCCGTAGGGGTCCGAGCAGTGGTAGTACGTCCGCCACTTCCCGCTCTTGAAGTGACGCTCCGCCGTCACCTGGAGGCCGCAGCGGCCGCAGGTCATCATGCCGGTATAGGCGAACGCCGGCCTCGCCCCTCCCCGGCGGACGTGGAAGCGACCCCTCTCCTCAACGATGCGCTGGAGCGTGTGGTACTCGGAGACACTGATCATCGGCGGGTGGCCGCCCTTCCGCACGACGCCGTTGTGCTTGGTGAAGCCCGCGTAGAACGGGCTGGTGAACACGTCGTAGCCCAAGGCGTAGCTCAAGGGGCCGCCGGGCCGGGTAGGCGTCGGTCGCGTCTGCAAGCCCCAGCCGTTCATGAGGTCGATGGCCTGCTTCACGGAGTACCCTCCTGTCAGCATCAGCTCGAAGCCCCGGCGCGTAAGCTCAAATCGTTCGGGGTCCCTAATGATGGTACCCTTCTTGCTGTTCTGCGGGTCGCGGGCGTTGAGGTAGCCTAGCTTCGCCTGGTGCGGCCAGCCACCCGCTTCCACCATGGAATTGATGCCGCGCGTGACGGCTTCGGCCAGGTCCAGGCTGTACTGGGTGGACATCCCCTGCTCCAGCAGCAACGGCAGGATGTTGTCGCCCGGCTTGTACGTCCAGTGTGGGGTGCGGATCTCCTTGATCTTGCCTTCGATCAGCATCTGCGCCAGCGCCCCCGCCTCCTCCATGTTGCGCGCGAGCCGGTTGACGTGCCAGACCATGATGGCGTCGATCTGGCCACGCCGTATCTGAGCGACCATTTCTTGGTAGACCGGTCGCACGCCCGGCTTTTTGGCGGACTTGTTCTCCTCGTACTCCGCTTTTATGAACAGTCCCTGGGCCTGGGCCAGCTCGTGCCAGATGTCGAGTTGGTCCTTGATGGACTTGATTATCCCGCTCTTGTCGTCTTTGGACTTGCGGGCGTAGAGGGCGTAACGGAGCATGGGGAAGGGTTAGGGATCGGAAGACACGGGTGAAGGAGGTAACGCATCAGTTAAGGCGATATGCGGAGCGCCGGTTTCTTTTGCGGTGAGTTCGGACACAAAGAAGAGGAAGCGCATGACCCGGCCGAGGATCTCGGCGGCCTGTTCATCGGTGAGGGCTTTTCCGAATCGATTCAAGTATATTTCTTTGGTTTTGGCAATGCCCTCGGCATCGGGGATCGGATAGAGGTCCGTCATAGGCAGTCGGTCATAGGCGGCGAAGATTACAGGCTGAAGTTAAGAGGAAAAAGCGTTGATGAGGACAAATTAGGATGAGTAAAGGGTCTCAGGCCCCTGTCTGCCGGGCAAGCAGGGTTGTCTCACTGCAACCATAAACGCCCTTTATCTAAGACGCCCTTTATCAATGCCCCCGATGAAGAAGTTTTTTCCATCGCCATGAACTTTTTGCGCGAAACTCCGTGTGAAGCAGCCGCGCAACGCTCGTTGCATTTTCGGTTTTTGTTCGTCAAACTGTGACACAGAATAAGCATAGCTTGACGAAAGGAGGCATATGCCGACTACGACTAACGAAGTCCGGGCAGAGAAGGTGAAGGCGGGAGAGGTGAAGGCGGGCAATGAACGGCCCGCAGATGTCCGGCAGAGAACCCCACTGCGCGCGAGGGGAGGAAGGACCCGCTGGCCGGACCCGAGCAGTCATATACAAAACGACGTCCATATGCACAATCGCATCCCCGCCGTCCTGATCCACATCTGCCGCTATGCCTTCGAGGGGCAGGCAAGGCTCGCGGCAGACGTCGGCGTCTCCCGCTCCACTGTCAGCCGCTTCCTGCGCGGCCACACCCAGCCCTCCTACGCACTCGTGGAGGCCATAGCAAGAGCACTTTCCCTCCGATTGGGGAAGCCCCTGGACCCACGCGAGCTGGTCTCCTTCGACGGCACCTACCCGACCGGCTCTACCTGCGCCCTCGTGGGATGCCGGGGCTGCCTGCCGGACCGCGCCTACGACGCTAACGGCGACCTGCACCCGGACTGGAAGGGTCAGAAGCCGGGCGACTGGTCGCGTTTCCCGGAACCGACCGAACCTATGCAGTCCGCTGACCTTCCATTGACATAGATGGCTGCGCCGCTGTTAGCCCAATACTAACACGCCCCATCAACAGCCACTTCGCCGTCAACAACCACTTCGCCGTCAACATCCCCTATGCCTACCCTATCCTCGCTCGGCAACAGCTCAGGTCGCAAACAACTACAGCATCACGGCGTCTGCCCTTCTAGTGCGCGGCAGGAATTGAACCGCCCCAACATTTCCGAGACGGTCATCCGCAGCGCGAACCGCACCCATGCCATGCACCGCAATCCGTCCGACACGGAACCCGCTCGTCCCGGCTCTCAACTGGAGGCCGGATTCAGTTCCCGGCTGCATGCCGAGCTTCGGGAGCGGCTGCTCGCCCTTCCTTACCGCGCCTTCCTCCAGACCGTCATCCACCTGCTCGGTGCCCAAGGCTACGGGCGGGTCGTCCCCGCCGGCCGCAGCGGCTTCAAGGGCCGGAACCGGGCCGGCGGCTGGGACCTGGAGGCCCAGGACAGGATAGACGGCGAGACCTTCCGATGCATCGTCCAGGCCAAGCAGATCGGCGCCAGAGCGATCTACCAGAGGCAGGTGGACGAGCTGCGCGGCGCCGCGCTCAGGGCCGGCGCGGATGAGGCGCTGCTGGTCACGCTCTCCACCTTCTCGCCGCCCGCCCGCCTGGCGGTTCTCGCCGGGGCGTGGCTGTCGCCAGTCCGGCTCGTGGACGGGCAGGGGCTGGTGGAGCAGATGGTGGAGCACCAGGTCGGCATCCGCCTTGACGGCCGGCAGTGGGCCGTCAACCGGCTCTACTTCGAGAGCCTGGAGAAGCGGTTTGGGGAGAGACAGTCTGAGGAGGGATCATCCGGGACGAAGCAGTCTCAGGAGCAGCAGTCGGCGGGCAATTCCGCCCCTTCCACTCACCCAAACTCCGCTCGGCAGGAAACCGTTGCCGTGCGGAAGCTTTCCGCAGCAACGGCTGCCGTACCGCCCGCAGGACGGGGACACAGCACATTAGCCATCTGCCACTCCGAGGAACCGGGAACGACGGTGCGGGTGACGGTCACCCTCGTGCGCTGCAACAAGAACGCTCAGGGTAGTGACGGCTGTTTCAACGGAGGACCTGATGCCGGGGGACGTAAGGATGCCGGATGCTCTGGCGCACGCATGTAGTCGCGGGGCTGAACGCCCTGTGGCTCCTGGCGCCCCTCCCGCACATCCTGACGCCCGAAACGGTCGGGCTGCTGGCAGCCGCCGCCGGGGTTGGCGCCCTGCTGCCGGACCTGGACGCCGCCCGGTCCAAGATCCGCTCCCTGGACATCCACGGCGTCCGGCCTTTCGTTCCCCTCTCCGATGCGTTTTACCGGACCTTCGGGCATCGGGGCCTGCTGCACGCCCCCGCAGGCTGGCTCGCTTTCGGCCTGCCGTGCCTCGCCCTCTCGTTGTGGTGGGGCTGGGAGCCGTCCCTTGGCCTGTTTCTGGGCTACGGCAGCCATCTCCTGGCGGACGGCGTCACCCGCGCCGGCATCCCCAGCGCCGGGCTGTACCCGTGGCTCGTGCGGACGCGACGGCTGCACCTGCTGCCAAGGCAGATGCGCGTCGTCACGGGGTCGCTGGCCGAGGACACGATCTTCCCGCTGCTGGCCTTGGGCGCGCTCTTGCTCCTGCTGCGCTTCCTAAGCCCATTGGCCTAACAGATCGTCCTGACCTGATGCCGAGTTCTGATCAGACTTATTCTGCCGACCTGTTTGTTGCCATAAACCCCCACGATGCCATACCGCCCATGCCGTTCCCGAAACAATTCTTTACCAAGAGCTGCATTGCTGGCCTGCCTTCCGGCAGGTTCCGAAACCGGACTCCACCACGCTGAGGAAGCCGGTGAGGACGAATCGATCTGGAACGAAATCAAACGACGGCACGGGTCGCGGCTCAGGCGGCGCGCGGCGCTACAGGATGAAGAACCAGGTGGAAGTCCGTCAGGCAAAGACCCGGAGGATATGGAACAGCTTGACGTGGGAGCGATTGAGCGCGCGTTCAAGACGCGCCCCCACGGACGCTATTCCCGCAGCCGCTATCCCTAGGAGGACCCACCGTAGATGGCGGGGTGCTGGGAAGGCAATGCTCTCTGTGCCTCCCTGTCCAGAGTACAGTGTTGCATCCAGGCACCCCCCTGTGCGCGGCCGACGGGACTGAGGCACAGTGGGAAGGTGGGGCGGCCCCGGCAACCGATGGCATCCGCCTCGGCTCCGTGAAGCTGGCCACCAGGTTCCCTCTGCCGCCGGCTTCGTATGGGGCACGGCGGGAGGAGACACGCTCCGGCCCAGCAAGGGTCCGCCAGTTGCCGCCCCACCCTCTTGACCCGCATCTTCGGTCATCCCGCCGGCCCATAACTCCGCACCTATGAATCATTTCTCTTCGGGTTATTTCTCACCTGAGCAACAATCCCCCGATCAAGCCTCCGAGTATCAATCCTCAGGGGTTGCTTCCGGGCGTCTTCCGCCTCCGCTTCAGAGGGGCGACCGCCAGACGCCGTTCGCTGCGGAGGTCCAGCGGCAGGACGTGCTGCCGAGCGGGTCGTTCCGCCCCAGCGCCCGTCTCATCCTCACTCCCGCCCTACGTACCGGCGGCCTGTGGCACGCCCTACCCGGCGAGGAGATCAAGACCCTCCTGCTCCTGCTCACTTTCCTCACCCCCAACGGCTGGTGCCACCCCTCCTTCCTGGAACTGGCGGAGGCCATGCGCGTCCCGCACATCAAGGCCCGCGTCCGCCTGAGCCGCCTGGCCGCCTTCCGCTGGCAGGGCGCCCCGCTCATCCACGAGCAGCGGCGCGAAAGCGGCATCGACGCCTTCATTCCTTCGGATAGCCTGCTGCGCGTCATGGAGGCCACGGGATCGGGGCCGGGCCCAGAGGCCGGTCCCCTGACGCGGCCGGCGGGGCGCGAGGCCGTCGTCGCCTACAGCCGCGCCCGCTACGCCCACCCTCGCGCCGAAGTGGAGCGGGAGATCGCGCAGAGGATGGGCTGGGAGGACCCCCAGGAGCGGCAACGGGCGCAGGAGGAGGAAGAGGCCCGCCTTACGGAGCAGCAGCGGGAGCTTCTGGCCCGGCTCGCCCCGGCCTACGTCAGCCGGGAGCAGGCGACGGAAACGCTGGCAACCTTTGAGTCGGCGCGGATCGCCCGCCAGCTTGACTGGCTGCCCTTGCGCCGCGCCAAGAACCCGGCCCGTTTCCTGCTGGCCGCCATCGTTGGAGACTACGATCCGCCTGCCGGGGTCCGCACGCGCGGCGCATCCCAGGCCCCCTCTTCCGCTCTGGGCGCCCCTGGGCCGACGCTTGACGACCTACAACCCACGGCTTTACCGCCTTGCTCTCCGCTGCCCGGTGAGGGTCCCGCTGACCTGCCGCCCCATGAGGGTCTGCCGCCCCATGAGCTAGGGGTCCCCGAAGCGAATGGGGTGCCTCAAGAGCAAGACAAGGTTCAGGAGGCGAGAGGCGCGTGATCACAGCTTGCTTGATTAGCAGCCTGCATTTATAGGAGTACGCCTATGCCAGCGCGAACGACGACCGCCGCCGCCAGCGACAAGGCCAGGACCAGTCCCGGCTTTGTTCGTCATGCGGCAACCGTGGCGGCACAGCCGCCGGAAGGGGGCATCCCGTTCCCGAGCCGCAGCATCCCGTTCCCCGCCGATCTGCTTGACCGGGCGATGCCCCATCTCACCGACACCGAGTGGCGGCTGCTCTGCGTCGTCGTGCGCCAGACGCTCGGCTGGCGCGACGCCGCCACCGGGGGCCGCAAGGGGCGCGACTGGCTTACCCAGTCCCAGCTCACGCGCCGCACGGGGCGCTCGGGCAAGCCGGTCAGCCAGGCCATCAGCGGGCTGGTGGGCAGGGGCCTGATCCGCGTGCTCTCCGACCAGGGGCTGCCGCTCCTGACGGCGGCGGAGCGCCGCCGCTACCAGGGCAGGCATTGGTTCCAGCTCGACCCGCAGTGGACCGAGGCAGTCAGGGACTTAGAAGGTCGTTCAGCGGGAGAAAATACGCGCGGGGAAGAGGCAGAGGAAGACGCCGCACAGGCCGAGGGAGCGAGGGGCCTTGGCTTGGATTCCCTGGAGGACAAGGCGAGGCGTGGCCTTTCCACTGCGGAGAATGTCCCTACAACAAAAGAAACCTTATACAAAAGAAAACATGCATTTGATGAAAAGTTCTTGTCGAGTGGAGAAAGCACATACCCAAACCTTTCATCCCCCAGCCTTTCATCCCCCAGCCTTTCATCACACGCAAGACATTCACAGACGAAGCTGGTAAAAGGGAGCATTCTCCGGCCCGAAGTACGCGCGTCTCGCCTCAGTCCGATACCTCGCCTCAGCCTGGACGACGTGCTGACCGTCTTCGGCGCCAGCGAGCCGATCATCCGCCAGTCAATCCGAGAACACGAACTACAGGAACAAGAAAGGAGCGAAGGTTCCCAGGAAGGTCTCCCACGGGACGCTGCGGCCGAGACGACCGGCTCCTCCCCAAGCCGCTGGAGGTGGTCCAAAGACAAAAAACTGTGGATCAACAGTCCGTAAAAAAGCACAATAAAGGTACATACGGATGAAGACGAAGGGGGTCGGCTCGTTACGCCTCCGGCACGGCGCGCTCTGGAACAGCGTCGGGACGCTTGCTGGAAGCCTTCTGAGTAGTAGCCAGTCAACGAGATCGCCGTCTCCCTCTAGCCCTCCCCCGCAAGCAACCAGCAGGCGCTGCACTCCAGGGCTTGCGCCAACACCAAAATTTCCAAATCGGATACCATCCGCGCACCGTTCTCGATCCGGGACAAATCCTGCCAGCCGGGGTTCCATTCGCCGTCCGTCCTCAGCGCGAGGCGGGCGCAGACCTCGTCCTGCTCCAGCTGCAACGCCTGCCGCCGCTCGGCCACACGCGGGCCGACCTGATTGAGCTTCCTATCCGGGGTTCGCAGGCGCGGTCCGCCACGAGGCATTGGGCTTGTTCCAGTCGCAGAAGATGCCCCGAAAACGGTCGCTCACGGCAACCGGTCGCGGAGGTGCCTCATTATCGCAAAGCGGCGGCCGGAATATATCCCTAAGTACGGATATATAAGGTATACTGGTAGTAACATCCTCTCTTGAGGATAGGCGGCTGACGGGACCGGGCGGCACGCGGAGGGGCAGACGTGGAACATCTCATTCAAATCGGGCCGTGCGTGACGGTCGTGGCGCTGACTCCCCCGGCCGGAGCAGATGCTTCTGCGGCAGACGCCTGTGCGGCGGACGCCTTAACGGTGGAGGCACTGGTGCAGGTCTTCGAGCAGATCGCCCGCGATCTCGGCTGGCAGCCCGGCAGCGCAATCCGCGACTGCCGGACCGCGGCCGAGCATCTGGCGGTCATGGACGGCGGCACACTCGCAGGGGGAATGCAGGTGGTCTTCGGGGCGGATTGTCCCGCGCTTCCGTACCGCAGCGTCTGGCCCGAAATGGAGGTCGCGGAGCCTGCCGCCACGGCCCACATCACGATCCTGGCGCTCAGGCCGGAGTATCGGGGGTGGGCAGGCATGTTCTGGCCGCTGTGCGTGGAATTGTGGCGGCGCTGCCGTACCCGGCGCGTCCAGACGATCCTGCTGGAAGCCACGCCGCCCACGCTGCGGCTGTACCGGCGCCTCGGCTGGCCGCTGGAGATCATCGGCGGGTTGCGGGCGCACTGGGGGGAAGACTGCTACCTTTGCCGGATGGACGTCGGGCACGTCGCCGCCGCACTGGCTGCCAAAGCCCGGCGGTCAGCCTCGTACCACAGGCTCATCGAGCAGGCTTACCGGGACGCGGTGCCGGGGCAGACCCGGTTCTAATGGATGACCTGGCGATGTAATAGCGTCGCTTCCCGTCATTGACGGCCCCCTCCGATCCCTGAGATGATAGCTACATGAGATAATCCTGCGAAGGCTCGCGCGGATATGCGAATATGACGTTCAGCCGCAGGCCCCGTTAACAGCCAGATTCCTTATCCGCAAACTCCATACCATAGACCTTCCGCCGATGTCCGCGCTCCTCGCCGCGCTCTACAGCCTCTGCCTCCTGCTCCTGACGGCCTTCTCCCTGTACGTCTTCTGCCGGAACCCGCACTCCCGCCTCAACCGCTACTTCGCCCTCCTGGTCCTGGCGCTCCTTGGGTGGGTCGCCAGCCTCTTCGCCTTCAACTTCCCCCTCGGTTCCGGCGCCCTCCTCTGGGACGGGCGGCTCAACTTCGCCTGCATCGTCTTCGTCGCCACCCTCGGCTTCCTCTTCGTGCAAGCGATCCCCGCAACCAAAGCGGCCATTAAGGAGACCGTAGCGGAGATGCTGAGGCGGCACCGGACCGCCCTGTGGCTCTGGGCGGAGACGGCGCTGCTCGGCGGCGTCACCCTGCTCACGCCCCTGGTGGACCAGGCCGAGAGCGTCCGCCACGGCCAGCACCTGACCCTCTACGGGCCGCTCTTCGCCCTCTACATGGCCCACGTCCTCCTGCTGCTGGGCGCCGCCATCTTCCGCGCCTTCCGACCGCCACAGGACACGCCGCCCGAGGCGCGGGGTCAGCTCGCCCTCATCGGCGGCGGGTTCCTGGCCACCGCCGCCGTCACTTTGGTCACCAACGTCGTCCTGCCATATGCCTTCAAGGACTTCCGGCTCATCCACGTGGGCACGCTCTCCACGACCCTGTTCCTAGCGGCAGCCGGCTACGCGGTCTTCGCCCGGCACCTGTTCAACGTCCGAGTGATCGTGCGGGCCGCGTTCGTTTACGCGGGCCTGATCGCCCTGGCGCTGGAGTTGTACCAGTTGGCCGTCACGTTCCTGGCGCACCTGCTGCCCTTCGGGGATGCGGCCGATCGGGGCTTCGCGGCCACGGCGGTTGCGCTGGTGATCAACGCCTTCACTCAGCAACCGGTTCGCGGGTGGCTGGAGCAGATCATTGACAGATTAGCCCACAAAAGCAGGTGGAAACGTAACTTCAACAAAAGTCATCTCAAGCCCGCGCAAGCCACTTCTCGACGCTAGTGGACTAAGCCGACGTCAACCGCATATATTTGAACCAGGCTCGGCTATGGAAGGTGGCGCGGTTATTTCCTTGGGGCGAAGACCCTCTTGAGGGCCTTGAAGAAGCGACCTGACTATCCCTCCTGATCGGCGCCATGATCAAAACACTTTCTCATCAGGCAGATGCTTTTTAGCCCATTTTCGGGTAAAATTTCGCATGGCCCTGACGAAAAACGCTCAAGTAGAAGAACAAAAAAGAGTCGCATGTTCCACGGGTGAGCGCATCGCCGCCTATCGGAAAGTCATCAGGGTGGATCAAAAGGAGCTGGCATGTCGGCTCGGGGTTAAGCCCTCTACTATGAACCGCTGGGAGACCGGATACACGCCGATCTCGGTGTACGACCTGAAGCGAGTAGCCCAGGCGCTCAGAATGCCGGCATCATGGTTCCTCGACGAAAACCCAACGGAGGAGCCTGAGATCCACAGCCTGCACTTGCAGCAGAGATTCCGACACCTGACGGCACAGCATCAGAGCGTTTTGCTTACTTTGCTGCAAGAGTTGATGCGTATTCAGGGGGAAGCCAGCGCGTCAGACGTGGAAACAGATATGAACGTTCTGAGGATTTCTGAAGATTGCCGGCCGGCAGTTCCCTGAGAGTGAGTCGAGAAGCCGTCATTGACGTCATAGTCGCCAAAAAAGTCTCGAAATAGGGGTAAACAAAGAACAGTTACATTCAGTACGCATAAAACAACTTCATAGTGTAGATCAACAGATTAACGCTGATCAAAATCCCCTTTTTAGCAGC
>JAABUH010000859.1_pt1 | contig 39457 bp, 33 predicted proteins | sample 5559121 | NCBI WGS metagenome assembly JAABUH01 (sample SAMN10711871, study PRJNA513364) | rock metagenome | isolation source: Antarctica rocks | place: Antarctica: Victoria Land, Battleship Promontory nord | collected 2015-12-28
GCCCGGAGGCCAGCCCGGAGGCCAGCCCGGAGGCCAGCCCGGAGGCCAGCCCGGAACTACTCCCAGACAATCTGGCGCGGGACAACCCAAAGCTAACGCAGGCTCACCAAGGGTAAGAGCAGGTCAGCCTAACCAGCCGGGAGCCAATGCAGGCAAGGCCGGTCAGCCAGGGCAAGGCCAGCCAGGTCAGGGTCAACCAGGACAGGGGCAGCCAGGCGGTCAAACGACGGCGCAGGGAGGGCAGCCGAGCGATGCTGGGACCCAGGTGGCGGGCAACAATCTGGATGCCGCCCCCGCAGCGGCAACGTCGGGGACACAAAGCGCGACGGGCGGTGTCCTGAGCGGCGAGCAGAATGATGGCATGTCGGACACGCCGGATGACACGCAGATCGCGGCGCAAAACACCGAGACCACGGGCTTTGACATGCCCGAAACCCGCTCCTATCCCGATCTGCCCTCCGATCCGCTGGGCGGTGACAAGAAAGGCATCCCCGGTGCGCTGATCCTGCCGCCCTCGCCGCCAATGGGGACCGAGACCGGCAAGGACCCGACGCCGCATCCCGTCAAGACCAACCTCCTTACCCGTGCCACGGGCAAGACGGCCACGCGCGTCAGCCCCGTCACCCCGCCGACGCCGATCAGCCGCGCCCTTGCCCCACGCAAGGCAATGCCCGCCCCGGTCGGAATGGCGAAAAAGACAGACGCCAAACCAGTCCCGCCTGCTCTGACCGTCGGCTCGACCAGTGCACGCGGCACAGTCGCAGTCGTCGTCCTGCCGCGCCCGCACCTCGCGCTGGGTACTGTTGCCGACACGGTTGACCCGCCGTTGCCGCCCGCCAAAGGTTTGCCGCGTTCGCGGGCTTTGGCGCGGAAGCAGGAGCCGGTCCGCGCGCTGGCTGCCGCCCAGGCCCTGCCGCCCGCCGCGCCCGCGCCGCCGACCGAAAGCGTCAGGAAGACCCCGCCTACCGTCCGGCAGGTCAAGAACAGCCAGGGCATCAAGCAGGGCACCGAGCAGCCCCTGCCTCCAACGCCCCTGCCCGACAGCGACATGGAGATCGGCGATGGGTCCGGCCTGAAGGGCGACTACTACCAAGGCCGCCGCTTCGACCAGTTCCAGTTCACCAAGGCCGACCCAAACGTCAACTTTGTCTTCACCGACCTGCCGGACCGGTCGCCCAGCCCCAAGATTCCGTCCGGCAGTGATTACACCGTCCGCTGGACCGGCAAGATCGCGGCCAAGTATTCGGAAACGTACACGCTTTACGCCACGGCGGATGACGGCGTCCGCGTCTGGATCAACCACCGCTTGGTCATTGACGACTGGAGTCTGCACGCGGCGACCGAGTTCTCCAATCGGTTCACGTTCAAAGCAGGGGAACAGTACCCCATCAAGATAGAGTATCTGGAAAGCGCAGGTGGCGCGGCCCTGGTCCGTCTCTACTGGTCCAGCGCAAGTCAGCCGAAGCAGTACATCCCCGAGGACGCTTTCTTCTACCCGCTGCCCAGCGACGAAGAAGACTTGAAGAAGGATAAGGCGCCGCTTTGATGGCGGTGGATGACGAAAGTTCCATGACCTCACGATTTCTCTTTGCCTGGGTATGCCCCGTGGCCGCGCTCGGCCTTCTGTTCCTGTCGGCACATGCCGTTCCGGCACAGACAGGCGGGGAAGTGCTGGAGACCGGGCCGGGCGCGGCCTCTGCCATCACGCCGGAGCAGGTCGCGAAGGTCCCCGCGTTGGCCCGGCTCCAGCCAGTCATCTTGCCGCCGGACCCCAAGCCTGCGATTCACGGCCCCCGGATCGTGGGCACGACGCCCGGCCACCCGTTCCTGTTCCGCATCCCCGCCACGGGGGAGGAGCCGCTGACATTCGCGTGCGCCAATCTGCCTCCCGGCCTGGCGCTGGACCCGAAGACGGGCATCATTTCCGGCGCAATGGCTATCTCATCGCGCTACAGAGAGCGTTATGTGCTGCACCTCTCGGTCGCCAATAGGCGAGGGAAGGCGACTCGCGTGCTTGCCCTCGTTGACAGCGAACACCCGCTGGCTCTGACGCCGCCGATGGGCTGGGATGCCGTCAACCTCTACGCCAACACCATGGACGATGCCAAGACGCGCGCGGCGGCGGACGCTCTGGTTAAGTCCGGCCTGGCCGCGCACGGATGGTCCACCATCCATGTCAACGATACCTGGCAGGGTGTCCGAGACAAGAAGACGGGTGAAATCCTGCCCAATCGCCGACGCTTCCCAGACATGAAGGCGCTGGGCGATTACCTCCACGGTCTGGGCCTCAAGTTCGGCCTGGAGTCGGCTCCCACTGAGCACACCTGCGCCGGCTTCCCCGGCAGCCTCGGTCACGCCGCCCAGGATGCCGCCACCTATGCTGGTTGGGGTGTGGATTACCTGCAATACGACTGGTGCCCCGTCACCACGCTCGACGAAGCGCCGCCGCCCACGGACCAGCCCGGCGCGTTCAAAGAGATGCGGTCAGCGCTGAACAAGACGGGGCGGGACATCGTGCTTGCCGCCGACACCTTCGGCGAGCGCGATCCGGGCGACTGGGCGCCGGGGGCAGGCGCGAACACCTGGGTGACGAGCCGGCAAGTGTTCGATGACTGGAACATCCTGACGCGCGCCCTATTCGACCAGCCCTGGACGGCGGATCGGGCCGGGCCGGGCCATTGGCCCAACCCCGGCCTGCTGATGGTGGGTAAGTTCGGCGTCGGTAATGTCCACGCCACCCGGCTGACGCCGAGCCAGCAGATGGCGCAGATCTCGCAGTGCGCCCTGCTCTCCGCGCCGCTGTGGCTCAGTTGCGACCTTACTTCGCTCGACCCCAACGCCTTTCACCCGTCTGTCACGGCCATGCTGACGAATGACGAGGTGCTGGACGTGGACCAGGACCCTGCCGGTCATTCCGGCGCCCAGGTCGTCGGCAACCGGACGATGCAGGTCTGGTCCAAGCCGCTGGCCGACGGCACGGTCGCGGTCGGCCTGTTCAATCTCAACGGCGGCCCCCACCGGCTCTGGGTCAGTCTTGCAAAGATTGGGCTGACCGGCGCGCAGCCCGTCCGCGACCTCTGGATGCACCAGGACCTGGGCGACTTCACCGGCGCGTTTGCCACGGACCTCCCGGCTTATGGGGTAGCATTGGTGAAGATCGGCAGGCCGTCAGAGCCTAAATAGACGCTTATGAAACGCACTCAATCCCTGGTGTTGCTGTCTCTGTCACTCGGAGGGCTGCCCGGTGCCGTCTTCGCGCAAAACGCGCCGCCGATGGGGGCGGCGCCTTCCCCGGCCAAGCCTGCCGCGCCGGCCAAGCCGTTGGACCCGAAGGTCATTGCCCTGATGGACGCGATCCGTGCCAAAGACTTAGCCCAAGTCCGGCATCTGCTGGCGGGGGGCAGCCCAAATGCGAAGCTCGACGACGGCACCACCGCCCTGATGACGGCGGCAGGAACCGGCGATGCCGCTCTGGTCCGGCTGCTGCTGGGACGCGGCGCGAATGTCAACGCCCGCGCCGCCGACGGTGACTGCGCGCTGCTGGAAGCCGCCCACAGGGGCAGCGTCCCCGCCCTGCAACTGCTGCTGGACAGGGGGGCGGACGTGAAGGCTGCCGACGCCCTCGGCGTCACGCCGCTCATGGAGGCCGCCCATTCCGCCAATCCCGCCGCCGTCTCGGTGCTGCTGGCGCTTGGCGCGGACGTCAACGCGACGGACACTAAAGACGGCTATACTGCCCTGATGATCGCCGCCTATGCCGCCAACGCGCAGACGGTGCAAGTGCTGCTTGACCACGGCGCGAACCCGAGCGCCCTGGACCTGAACGCGCGGACGCCCTTGATGAACGCCGCCTACGCGGGCAGCGTGCCGAGCTTGACGCTGCTGCTGGGCAAGGGGGTCGACCTGAACGGCCATGACCGGGACGGCTTCACGCCACTCGCTCTGGCCGCCGGGGCGGGGCGCCTAGGGGCCGCTCAGGCGCTGCTCGCCAAAGGCGCGGATGTGAACGCCCGCACGGTGACTGGCTTCACGCCGCTGATGCAGGCCGCCTCGGCGGGCAGCGTCCCCGTTATGGAACTCCTGCTGGCGCACGGGGCGGACAAGGATGCGCGGACGGGTGGCGGGGCGACGGCGGCGGTCGTGGCGGCCTATGGCGGGCGCGGGCTGGCCGTCAAACTGCTGCTGGACGGGGGGGCCGATGTCAACGCGCGGGACAACGCCGGCCACACCGCCCTGATGGGCGCGGCCTTCGCGGGCAACGCCCCCCTCGCCAAGCTGCTGCTCGACCGGGGGGCCGATGTCGCGATCAAGACCGACACCAGCTTCACGCCGCTGATGCAGGCCGCCTATACCGGCAACGCGGCCATCGTGGGGATGCTCCTGGACAAAGGGGCGGATCTCGAAGCCCGCAACAACCTGGGCTACACGGCGCTGATGCAAGCGTCCGGCTCGGGCAGCCTGCCCAGTGTGCGGCTCCTGCTGGAGCGCGGCGCGGACGTGAGCGCCAAAGACGGCAAGGACAACACCGCGCTCTGGTGGGCCTTGCGCCATCACCACGACGATGTCGCTGCCCTGCTCCGCAAAGCTGGCTCCCCTGAGCCGGTCAACCCGCCGGACGCGGCGACGCCCGGCGGGGCGCCTCCGCCGGCAAACCCAGTTGGCGATGCCAAGCCGGCGATGCCTTAGCCGAAGAACAGAAAGCAGTGTTCCAATGTCTGTGACGTTTTTGACTGGCGGGGACATCTCGCTGCTGACGAGGATGGAAGAGTTGGGACAGGTCTACCGGGATGGTGGGCAGCCACGCAACCTGCTCGAAATCTTTCGGGCGCGTGGATGCAACTGTATGCGCCTGCGTCTGTGGGTCCATCCCAGCGGTGAAGACATTTTCGTCAATGACCTGGCTTACACCGTGGCCCTGGGGCGGCGGATCAAGGACGCCGGGCTGGAATTCCTGCTGGACTTCCATTATGCCGACACCTGGGCCGACCCCGGCGCGCAGCCCAAGCCAGCGGCCTGGGCTGACCTCCCTTTCGATCTGCTCGTGGCCCAGGTCCGTGACTACAGCCGGGACATCATTGCTGCCCTGCGCGAAGGCGGCGCGATGCCCGACATCGTCCAGATCGGCAACGAGATCACGCCCGGAATGCTCTGGCCGGAGGGCAGGGCAGGCGGCGAACATAGCTTCGCTCCTCTCGCCGCCTTGCTCCGCGCCGGGATTGCCGGAGTTGAAGACGGCGCAGGAGCGCAAAAGCCGCAGATCATGGTCCACTGCGACCGGGGCGGTGACTGGAACGGTGCGCGGGTGTTCTACGACGAGATCGAGTCGCAGGGCGTCCCGTATGACCTCATTGGCCTGAGCTTCTACCCGTTCTGGCACGGCCCGCTTTCTCAGCTTCAAGAGACCCTGGAGAAGACGGCCCGGCGCTACCAAAAGCCAATCGTCGTGGTGGAAACCGGCTACCACTACGCGGGCGAGCCAGACCAACCGGGCATGACATACCCCTTCACGCCGCAAGGGCAGAAGCAGTTCTTGGAGGAACTGGTCGCCGCTGTTCGCCGGACCCCGGACGGCCTGGGGCGCGGCGTTCTCTACTGGGCGCCGGAATGGCTGGAAATCGAGGGCCTGCGCTCCTCTTGGGCCGGGCAGACGCTATTCGACGCCGACGGTCACGCCCTGCCGGGACTGGACGCGCTGAGTCAGAACGCTGGTGCCTAAAGCTAAGAGACCCAATCCTATGACACTCGCCACGACACGTCTTTCTCTTAGCGGCCTCCTGCTGTTGGCGGCACTGGGCGGCGCGCAGGCCCGGCCTCCGACCCTGGACCCGACCTACGGCCTGCCGCTGCCGCCGTCGGCAAAAGCGCACACCGCGTCCCGCGCCTCGGCCAACTGGATCTGGGCCGATGCCGCGAAAGATAACCAGACGGTTTACCTGCGGCGCGCGTTTGATCTAGCCGCCGTGCCCCCCAAAGCGACGCTTTACCTCACCGCCGACGACTTCTTCACGCTGTTCGTCAATGGCAGGGAGGTGGACCATTCCGCCCCGGACCCGAAAGACAACAACGTCTGGCAGCACGTCCATCGCGTGAACATCGCGCCATTCTTAACAACGGGCCGGAACGTCGTGGCGATCCGCGCGCTGAATGCCGGCGGCGCGGCGGGCGTCGTCGCGCGGCTGGAGATGCCGGGACTACCAACAATCGAGACGGACGCGCGCTGGCGCGTGTGGACGGACGCCGCCCCGGACGGCTGGAGCGCAGTCACCTTCAACGACGCGGCCTGGCGAGCCGCAACGGTGGTGGCCCCACTGACCGGCGGCGTCTGGGCTGGCGCGGGCGGCCTGCTGGGCTGGCCGGGCTATGACGTCAACGTGCCTTACCTCGCCCATATCCCCCTGCGCCCGGTGGCCGTCGAAACGCTGCCGGGCCAGGGAGGAGGGCAAGTGGAAGGGGCGGCGGCGCTGACGGGGAAGGGACCTGTGGCCTTGACCATCCGTCCCCTGCTTGGGGCGGCCAATCCGCCGGGCCTGCTGCTGGACTTCGGCAAGGAGGTCGCCGGGCGCATCCAGATCGCGGGGCCGGAGGGCGCGCAGGTGCAGGTGGCGACCGGCGAATCGCGCGAGGAATGCCTGAAATCGCCCTGGGGCGGCCCGCATCTGCTGACGTGTGATGCGGCGGGGAAGGCCGCCTCGCCCTACAGCGCCTTCCGCTACGCCAAAGTCAGCTTCCTCGGCACACAGCCCTACACGCTGACGAGCGTGACGCTGGATCACAAATATTATCCCGTCCAATACAAAGGCTCGTTCGCCTGCTCCGATCCACGGCTGACGAAGCTGTGGTACACCGGCGCGTACACCGCCCATTTGTGTATGCAGGAGGACATCTGGGATGCCCCCAAGCGGGACCGCGCCCGCTGGATCGGCGACCTGCACGTCTCGGGCCGCGTCATTGACATCGTGTTCGCCGACAAGTTCCTGATGGAACAGACCATGCAGCGCCTGCGCGACGACGCCCAGGACGGGCAGACTGCTACGGCCCCACCCAAGAGCCACGTCAACGGCATCCCCGGCTACTCCTGCGCCTGGATCTGTACCCTGGCCGACTTCCACCGGCACCTCGGCGATTATGCCTATCTGCACAGGCAGCACGACCTGCTGGTTTCGCTTCTCGGCTATATGCAGGGCGAGTTAGACGACCGAAAGCTGTTCGCCAACAAGCGCCACGCCTGGCCGTTCGTGGACTGGTCGCCGGGCTTCGACGGCGACACGCCCTCTGCCCGCGCGGCGACGCAGATGTTCTATGTCCGGGCCGCGCACGACGCCGTGTTCCTGCTGCGCGAGATGGGCGACCCGGCGAATGCCGCCAAATATGCCGCTTGGGCGGACACGCTGACCCAGGCCGCGCGGCAGAACCTCCTCAGCGCCCCGACGAACACCTACGGTGACCGCCTGCAAGAGAACGCGATGGCGGTCTATTCGGGCGTCGCTTCGCCCGACCAGCAGAAGGCGATTTATGCCGCCGTCTTGAACCCGGACAGCCCGGCCTGGGACAAGACCGGCAGCCCGCCCTACAACAACGGCGTCATTTCGCCCTATTACAACAATTACGTCATCTACGCTCTGAGCCGGACCGGCCACACTGAGAGCGGGCTGCGCGTCCTGCGTGATTATTGGGGCGCGATGCTGGCCGAGGGCGCGACGTCCTGCTGGGAGGCGTATGACCCGCACTGGCCCAAGAACGACTTCCACGCCAATCTTTATGCCGACGGCAACCACGGCTACTTCGTCAGCCTGTGCCACGGCTGGTCGTCCGGCCCGACGAGTTGGCTCTCCGAGCGCGTCCTGGGCGTCCGCCCAACGGGGGGCGGCTTCAAGACGGCGGAGATTGCTCCCGACCTGGGCGATCTGAAGTGGGCTGAGGGCGATGTGCCCACCCCGCGCGGGCTGATCCATGTCCGTGCGGACAAGACCGGCGGCGGCCTGGCCGTCCGCATCACCCTGCCGCCCGGCGTGGACGCGCGGGTGAGTCTGGGAGGCCAAGTCGTCCGCCTGAACCGGGCCGGGACATACCATGTCCACTCATAGCCATTCCTTGATGAACCGTGCCCTTCATGGCACGGCCTATCTTTGGCTGTTGTGCCTGACTATCTTACCTGCCTGCGCCGACGTGACCCTGCCTGTCAACTCGCCCGCCGCCCGGTTCAGCCCCGCGACCTGGGCCGGGGACGCCGGGCGCGGCGGCTCAGTCAAGCGCCGCACCTGGAACAACGGCGCGTGGTGTACGTGGCGCTGGTCCACGACCTCGGCCCACCCTACGGCGACGCTTCAAATCACGAACCAAACGCCCGGCAGCGCGGTTTCGTATTTCCTCGATGGAGCGCTTACCGATAACGTCCCCGTGCCGGCCTCGGGCGGCGTCGGGATTTTGGGCCTGACCGACCCCGGTCCCCACACGCTGACAGTCTACACCCGGAACAGCCGACAGACCGCCCGCTGGGACGGCGCGAACGCTTACACCATCACGGGCCTGACGCTGGACGACGGCGGAAAGCCTCTAGCCGCCCCGCCGTTACGCCCCTGGGTGCTGATTGTCGGGGACAGCATCACCGAGGGCATTCAGGCGGACGATGGCGGCGACAATAGCCTCCGAGACTACTCGTTCCTGGTCGGGCAAGGGCTGAACGCGGCGGGCTTCGACTACGCTGTTTCGGCCTGCGGCTATTCCGGCTGGATTCGCCCCGGCGACGCGCAGGGCGACGTACCCGCCTACTGCCCGGCGTCCGGTGGCGAAGGCCGCTGGAACAAGATAGACGCTCGCACTTCTCTGCTGGACGCGCGGGGCCACCTGAGCGCCAATGGCGCTGTCGGCCAGGAACCAGCAGCGATTCTGTTTAACTACGGCGTCAACGAGTGCCTGAGCCATGCAGACAAGACCGCGATGAGTCAGAGCCTCACTCTGTCGCTAGTAGCCATGCGCCGCGCCGCGCCGCGCACGGAGATTGTTGTTCTGGTCCCGCCGGGGCTGGCCGACACGCGCGTTTACCCTGACGGCCAAGACTACATCACAGCCCTGAAAGCCGCCGTTGCGGCCTACAAAAACGCGCACCCCTCAGACCGCAAAACCGTCTTGGTTGACCTCGGCCCCGCTGTGGCCCGCGCTCTCGGTTCGCCCGCCTACGGGGGCGGTGTCCATCCCCACGCCGCCGGTCATGCTTACCTCGCTCCGCTCGTGCTGGAAAGCCTCTTGCCCCTCATTCGGTAGGCGTCGGTGAAGCTCTTGTATCTCTTGTGCTAAACGTGATACAATGGCACCCATGAGAGCCTACACGATTTCGCTTCTCCTTGCCGCTCTGCTGGCGCCCGCCGCGATGCCCGCCGTCCGGGCCGACGACACCCCTCGAACGGTCCTGCACATGGACTTCGGCGGGGATGACCCTGCCCGCGTCCTGTCGCCCGCCGACGCCGTTGCAGCGACTCTCACAAGCGATCCCGCTGAGGAAGTCGGGGGTAAGAAGTCCCTCAAAGGTGACTCGCGCGGCGGGGCGACCGAGTGGAACGAGTTCTTCCACTCCAAGACGGGTCTGCTCGACCCCAAAGAAGCTTACCAGGTCGCGTTCGACTACAAAGTTATTGCACGCGCGGCAAATGCCAAGTTCTATGTCCTCGCGCGTCGGGCAGGGAGCAGCAGCAGCGCGGGCTGGAAAGACTGGGCCGCAGAGGCAGGCGACACGGGGCATATTGAGACGACCTTTACCACGCGCGACCCCGACGACATCCTCATCATCGGCATCCAGAACAAGGGCGCGCTGGCGATCAACAACCTCACCATCACGGCCACACCCGCCCCGCGCCCGCCGGATCTGCCCGCCCCCACGCGCACCTGGAAGTCGCCCGGCGGCACATCCTATTTCGTAGACTCGGAGCGGGGTAATGACGCCAACAATGGCCGCAGTGCCGCTCACCCCTGGCGCAGCCTGGGCCGGGTGAATGCGGGCGTGTTCGGGCCGGGCGACCATATTCTGTTGCGCGCGGGCAGCCGCTGGGCGGGCTTTCTGTCGCCCGGCGGCAGCGGTGCGGCGGGCAAGCCTGTTACGGTCAGCCGCTATGGGAGCGGCCCGAAACCGGCCATTGACGCTAGGGGCAAGTCCCTGGCGACGGTCTATTTGTTCAACGGCGAACATTGGATCATCTGCGGCTTGGACATCGCCAACCGCGCCCCCGCCCGCGTACCCAGCCTCGCCGGGGTGCAGGTGCGGCTCGAAAACTTCGGCGTCGCCCATGACATCCGGCTAGGCGGCCTGGATGTCCATGACGTGTTCGGCAGCAACGTCAAGGATGAGGGCGGCGGCAACGGCATCTATTGCAGCAGCGGCGGCGACAAGGTCAAGACCCGCTACGACGGCCTTCTCATCGAGAACTGCCGTTTGACCCGCACCGACCGCAACGGAATTACGATGGGGGCTTACTACGCCCGTCCGCAGTGGCCTCTAAGCACCCGAGTCGTCATCCGGGGCAACACCCTGACCGACATCGGCGGCGACGGCATCGTCCCCATCGGCTGCGACGGCTGCCTCATTGAACGCAACACCCTGCACGGCGGGCGGATGCGCGCCCTAGACTACGCGGCGGGCATCTGGCCCTGGTCCTGCGACAGCACCGTCGTTCAATTTAACGAGGTCAGCGGCATGAAGGGGACGATGGACGGAGAGGGTTATGATTCGGATTACAACTCCCGCCGCACGCTGTTCCAGTACAATTACAGCCATGACAACGACGGCGGCTTCATGCTGATTTGCGACGACGGCAGCCAATCCCCGCCCTGGAACATCGGCAACGTGGGGACGGTCATCCGCTACAACGTCAGCGTCAATGACGGCCTGCACACGTTCAACATCACCGGTCCTTGTCAAAACACGCAGATTTACAACAACGTCTTCTATCTGGGCAAAGACTTGAACATCCCCCTGGTGGCAAGTGGCAACTGGGGCGGCGGCGACAAGTGGCCAAGCGACACGCACTTCTTCAACAACGTCTTTTACACGAACGGCAAAGCCCGTTTCGACTTCGGCGGCATGAAGTCGGTGGCTTTCGACCATAATGCCTACTGGGGTGCCATCGCTGCGCGCCCCGCTGACCCCCACGTCACTCTGGCTGACCCACAACTCGCCGCGCCCGGCAGTTTGAGCGTTCGCGGCTACGCCCTCCGACCTGGTTCGCCCCTGCGCCGCGCGGGCCAAATCATTCCCAACAACGGTGGGCGCGACTTCTGGGGCCGTCCGCTGCCGACTGCCGGGCCGCCGGACATCGGGGTTAGCCAGGAGGGCAGTCGGCAGCCCGCTCCCACGGCGCGACGGCGGGAACCAATCTTCCCTGGAGGGGTCAAAGTTCATGCCGGAATGACCGGGGCGCAAGTGAGGCGATTGCTGGACAAGCCAAGCCGAATCAAACTCGTGCCTGTTCTTAACTCACACCATTTCTATCAGATTTGGTACTACCCATCGCCAGTTGGCAAGTCGTCTCAACCCCGTGTCTTGGAGTTGGATGAACATGACCGCGTACTCGACGGCCGGCCCTATCCCTGGTGAAGAAGCCAATGAAACTCCTGCTGCGCTTGTGCGCTTTCGGCCTGCTGACCCTCCTGCTGCTTGGCCCCGCGCTGGCCGAAGGGGAAAGTCTGCCCGTTCTTCCCGCAGGCTGCCACTGGCAGGCAGTCGCCCCGCTGACCGACGAGTTTTCGGGAACGCGGCTGGACCCGGCCAGGTGGCAGCCCCGGCAGCCCTATTGGGCCGGGCGGGAACCCAGCCGTTTCGACCCGGCCAATGTCTCCGTCGGGAGCGGCAGCCTGCTCCTTCGCAGCACCACATCAATACACCGTCTGACCCAGGTGCGCGATCCCCTGAAAGATGTCTGGGTGCAGTCGGCCTGTGTCGCCTCCCTGGCGCCCATCGCTCGGTATGGCTACTACGAGGCGCGCGTGAAGGCGTCGGACCTGTCCCTGACGTCCTCCTTCTGGCTCCAGGGCAAGTACAGCGAGATAGACGTCGTGGAGCAGCTCGGCCACTCGCTCAAGAACCCGGCGAAGGCGAAGCTGATGCTGATGAACACGCACTACTTCTCCCAGGGCTGGAGCCATGATGTCGCCACGCCGCACCAGGCCCCCATGAGGACGGGTTCCGCGCAGGCGTACCACACCTACGGTGTCTGGTGGAAAGACGCCGGGACCGTGATCTTTTATTTGGACGGCAAGCAAGTCGCCGAGGTCAAGACCGGCGGGCCGTTCGGGGAGCCGATGTACCTGTTTTTCGATACCGAAGTGTTCACCTGGGAGGGGCTGCCGACGGTCGAGAGCCTGCGCGACTCGCACCGCAACGCGATGTCCGTGGACTGGGTGCGGGCGTGGACGCCGGTGCGGGATGAACAGAAGCGCGCGCCGAGCGGCGTGACGTGGGGCCGGGGGACGCTGCGCCCCTTCGCCACGCACACGGGACGGATCTACCGCTACGCGCCCTCCGTCCTGGCCGACGGGCAGCGTGACTGGTGCTGGACCTGTCAAAACGCGCAGGAAGGCGTGATCAAAGACAGCATCTTTCTGACCAAGCGCACTGGCGGCGTCGTGAGGAGCAACCGGCCCGCGCTGACGGCGAGCGCGCCGGGCCGGTGGGACAGCTTCCACGTCTGCGACCCCAGCGTCGTCGGCGGGCGCTTCCGGCTGGCCGGGCAGGACTATCGCTACGCGCTGCTGTACCTGGGCAACGATGTGAACGCCAGCCGCCACAACCAGATCGGGGTCGCCTTCGCCCACAGCCTGGATGGCCCCTGGACCCGCGCGCCCGAGCCGCTGGTTGCCCACGCCGACGACGGGACGTGGGGCGTGGGCCAGCCGTCCGCCGTCTGCATGGACGGCAAAGTGGGCCGCGTCCTGCTCTTTTACACGCGCGGCGACCGGGATGGGACGCGAACGCTCTGCCGTGAGATCGGCCTGCAAGACACAGGGAAGGGGTTCACAGTCGGCCCGGATGTGACCCTGACGAACGCCGGGCTGACCGGGACCGACGGGCACCCCGACATCCTCAACGACGCCGACTTCGCCTACAATCCCACCCGGCGGCGCTTCTATGCCCTCCGTGAGCAGCACCCGAACCCGCGCGATTATCCAACATACATCGGCGCCAGCCTGCAACTGGTCAGCCTGCCCGCCGAGAACGTCCGAGACGGGGGCGGCGTCTGGCGCGTCGAGGGCGCGATCACGCCCGCCCTGACCGGTCTGGCCCGCAATCACAACGGCGGCCTGATGCGGACGCTTTTCGGCGCGCTGCCCGACCCGCGCCGCGTGCGTGTTCTCTTCACGAGCAGCGGCGCGGGGCCGGGCGTCCCCATCGCCGAGTGGACTTACGACCTGTGGGAGATCACAGGCCGCCTTGCTCCTTAAAACACCGATGAACAATGATTGGCCTATCCAACCGACTTTTGCGTTCGCGACTTACCCTGAGTATCTTGATGCCATTACTGAAGTGGAAGGCGGCGTCATCGGTGAGGGCAGCGCTCGTAACCTCGTGCGCTTTCAATGCTCCGCCCAATTCCTGCGCGGCCTCGTCACCAATCAGCAGTTACGGAGCTGGGCTGTCGTGAAAGGGAATCGCATTGAACACTTGCGCTACTCGGCGTCCGATCTGGTCGCCTACGGCTTACGGGTCGGCTGGTTCCACTCGTTCTCCGATTTAGGCTTGCAGCTTCTGACATTGAGGGAAGATCTCTTCTTGCGCTTGAAGGCCGAGAACAAACCCGCAGAAACAGGGGAACAACCGGATTGGTTTTCCGATGCGATCACCATCAAGCGCGTCGTTTCCGAGCCGGAGCCTGCCGACCTGCCTGACTTTCTGCTCGGATTGCTTTTGGCGCGGGGCAACGGATCATTGGAAGCGGAAGCCCGCCGCTGGGACAATCCCATCCCGTGGTCTTTTACGCGCCAGGGCGCTGATACCAGTGAAGTCTTACACTGCTGTCTACCCGACCTGTTCCGCCATGTGCTGGCGGGGCTTGCCACCAAAGTGGGCACACCGTTCCAACAATCGGGGCACACTTTCTTTACCGTGCGGTACGCGGGCGAGGTGAAGCCATGCCCTGGTAGATTCTCGTTCTACCTGTCTAACACAAGCCTCTCAGGATATTGGGCAAAGCTATATCTCTATGACGTTCTACCAAAGCCCGAAGCCACGATGAACCCACAGTAGGCGCGAACGCCAATCATACATGGGAACCTAATTGAAAGTAACAACTATTATCGGCTTCGGCCTGCTGTGGATGGCTGCGTCTGTTCCCGTCCTGGCTGCCCAGAGGGCGAAGCCCTCGGCTGTCCACAAGGCGATGCCCCCGCCTGTCCCAGATAGCCAGCGTGTCACCCTCCAGCTACAGCATGTGCCGGTTTCCATGGCGATGCGTCTGCTTTTCGCCAGCGTGCGCGCCAAAGGCGTCATTGATCCCTCGGTGACAGGCAGCGTATCGGTAGACATCACCGGCGCTGCGTTCAGTGACGCCATGAGGGCGCTCATGGATGGGGCTGACCAGCCGCTCCGCTGCTCGTTTAGAAACGGCGCATACCATGTGACCGTGCCGCGTCAGCCGGAAGCGGAGGCAAAGGAGCGGGTCGTCGGCCTCCCGCGCGTCATGACAGTCGCGGACGCACCGGGCGCCGTCCCGCCCCGCCCGGAGCCGATGCCTTTTGTCTGGACTGCCCCGGACGGCTCCTTCAGGGAGGAGGCTTCCAGGGCCGTCAGCCAGGTCACGGGCGAGAGCCTAAAGCTGGGATCGCCGATGCAGGGCCATCTCCTCATGGACGGGGCCGTCGTTATCAGGCCACTGGTCCCCTACAAAACGTTGAGCGTCAGCAACGGCCCGGAGTGGACCCTGCCGGGAGGGGTGAGGAATGGAACCCTGAATCTTTCCCCCGTCCGCCCGATGCTGTTTGACACGGCCAGCGAGACGGTGGAGGTGAAGAAAGGCGTCGTAGTCCTGCGGGATAAGACGGGACGGTCCGTGACCATCTATCCGTACTTCCCGGAAACCGTGCCGCCGCTGACATTCGCCCTCTACCCGAACCGAACGCTGACGGCGGCGGATACGGCGGGCGAAAAGAGCGTGCTTCAGGGGGAGCCGGGGCACCAGATCATCTGGGTAACGGGCGTCCGCTGGCCGACGCTGACGGCCTACCTGCCGCCGAAGGAGACGGCAACGGGGGCGGCGGTCGTCATCTGCCCCGGCGGGGGCTACGGTGGGGAGGCGATGGACCTGGAAGGCTATGACGTGGCGCGGCGGTTCGTCGGCTACGGCGTCGCGGGGATCGTGCTGAAGTACCGGCTGCCGACAGCGGACATGAGCCGCAGCGAGACGCCGTGGCCGATCCAGGACGGGCAGCAGGCCATTCGCCTGGTCCGTGACCATGCCCGCGAGTGGAATATTGACCCGCACCGGGTCGGCATCATGGGGTTTTCGGCGGGCGGGCACTTGGCCTCGTCCGTCGCCACCCATCTTCAAATCGGTGACCCGAAGGCCCTCGACCGGGGGGCGCGTCTGAGCAGCCGGCCTGACTTCTTGGTGCTGGGCTATCCCGTGATCACCATGCGCCCGCCAGTCGTCAACGAGGGCAGCCGGAACAACCTGCTGGGTGTCCCCGCCGACCCGCGATTGGTGACGCTGTATTCCAACGACGAGCAGGTCACGGCTCAGACGCCGCCGACCTTTTTGGTGCAGGCGGAGGATGATCCGGTCAGCGTGCAGAACAGTGTGTTGTTCTCCGAGGCCCTGAAGGGGGCCGGAGTCCCGTATGAGTTCCTGCGGCTGAAGACGGGCGGGCACGGCTTCGGCCTGGGCGTCCACGGCGGCGAACCCGCTGACTGGCCGGACCGCTGCGCCGCCTGGCTCCGGGCCAACCATTTCCTCGGCGATCTGCGCTGAGAAAAAGCCGCTATGCCCTGAAGGGCACGGTCTCGTAAAAAATCCATGCCTGATTCCAATGACTGTGGCCCGGCCTGCGGCTGCCGCCCGACGGCGATGCCTCGCCGCGATTTCCTGGCCCTCAGTGGCCTGACTGTTCTTGCCGCCGCGCTCGCTCCCTGGCCCGTGATGGCCGGGCCGTTCGAGGCGTCGGACTTTGCCCGGCTCGTGCCGCCGGACAAGAAGCTGAACTCCCAATGGGTGCTTTCGCTGACCGCGCGTGGGACGCAGGAAGTGTACTTCAAGACGCGCGGGGAGCTGAAGTACATCGGGATGCCCATCGGCGGCATCTGCTGCGGGACGCTGTATCTGGGCGGCGACGGCAAGCTCTGGCTCTGGGACATCTTCAACAAGAATGAAGAAGGCATCTTCACGGGAAAGGGCGAGTGGACCGACTTCAGCGGCCACAAAGCGTCCGCGAGTGCGCGCGACGGCGCCTCCTATGTCGCCCCTCATAAAGAGGAGTCGCCGCTGGAACAGGGCTTCGCGCTCCGGGTAAACGGCGTCACGCGCCCGCTGGACGCGCGCGGCTGGCATGAGATCGCGTTCACGGGCGAGTACCCGCTAGGCACCGTCCATTACACCGACCCGGCCTCGCCGGTCTCGGTCACGCTGACAGCCTACTCGCCGTTCAGCCCGCTGGACGCCGACGATTCGGGCCTGCCCGCGACGGTCTGCGAGTTCGCGCTGACCAACACGAGTGACAAAATGGTCAAGGCCGAAATGGCGGGGTGGCTGGAGAACGCCTGCCGCCTGGTGTCGGCCCCCCAAACGCCGGGCCATCGCGCCAACACGGTCCGTCACATGGCAGGCGCGACCGTCGTGGCCGTCCGTTTCGAGTCGCCCGCGCCGACGCTCCATGCCGAGGCCCGCCCTGACATTCGCGTGGACGACTTCGAGCGCGAACGCTGGGCGCCCTGGACAACGACCGGCGAGGCGTTCGGCCTTGGCCCCGTCCTGCGGGCGGACATCCCCAAATATCAGGGCGAGGTCGGCGGCGTCGGCACCCACGTCGTCAACTCCCATGCGTCCGCCCCCGGCAAGAAAAGCGAGGCGAAGGACAAGGCAGTCGGGACGCTGACGAGTCCCGTGTTCACGGTCGAGCGCGATTACCTTTCCTTTCTGATTGGCGGCGGTGACAACCTCGAAGAAGTTGGGCTGCGGCTGTCGGTTGACGGGAAGGTCGTGCGCCGTGCGACGGGCCGCAAGGACAACCACCTGAAACCTGCCGCGCTGGATGTCCGCGACTTCGCGGGCAAGTCGGCGGTCATTGAAATCTACGACAACGGCAAGGGCGGCTGGGGCAACATCGGCGTGGAGGCCATTGCCCAAACCGACACGCCGCCCGCCGCCGAATCCTCCCCCGCGACTGATCGGGACGACGGCACGATGGCGCTGGCCCTGCTCGGCGGGGGCGTCGGCAAGGCGCAGGCTGCCCCGGACTCGGTGTTCCAGTCGCCCGCGCTTGGCGAGGCGCGGCAGGAGACGGGCAAAAAGCTGATCGGCGCGATTACCAAGTCCGTCCCGCTCGCGCCGGGGCAGACGCAGACCGTGACGTTTGTCGTCGCTTGGCACTTCCCCCACAGCGGGCTGGATGTCAAGGACGCTAAGACCGGCAACTACTACGCCAAGCGGTTCGCCGATGCCCCCGCCGTGGCGGCGTATGTGGCCCGCCACTACGCGCGCCTATCGCACCAAACCAAGCTCTGGCACCGCACCTGGCAGGACTCGACCCTGCCGCACTGGTTCCTGAACCGCGCCTTCCTGAATACGTCCATCCTGGCGACTACGACGGCCCACCGCTTCGGCACGGGCCGCTTCTGGGGCTGGGAGGGAGTCGGCTGCTGCGAGGGGACATGTACCCATGTCTGGCACTACGCCCAGGCCGTCGGGCGTCTGTTCCCCAAACTGGAGCGCGACACGCGCGAGCATATAGACTTCGGGATCGCCCTGGACGCGAAGACCGGCAAGATCGGCTTCCGGGGCGAAGGCACCGGCCCGGCCGTGGACGGCCAGTGCGGGCGTATTCTCGGTGTCTACCGCGAGCACCAGATGAGCGCCGACAAAAAGTTCCTTAAGCGGCTGTGGCCCCATGTCCAGCAAGCGATGGCCTTCCTGACACGCCATGACACGGACGGCAGCGGCCTGCTCGGCGGCGCGCAGGACAACACGCTGGATGCGGCCTGGTACGGCGAGATTGCCTGGCTCTCGTCCCTCTACGCCGCCGCTCTACGGGCGTGTGAGGAGATGGCGACGGAGATGGGTGATGCGGACTTCGCCCGCTTCTGCCGCCGAAAGTTCACGCAGACCAAGCAGGCATTGGAAACCCGGCTTTTCAATGGCGAATACTTCATCCAGCGGCCCGCGCCGGGCCATGAGACGAGCCTGGGGACCTATGAGACGTGCCATATTGACCAGGTGATGGGGCAGGGCTGGGCCTGGCAGGTAGGCCTGGGCCGCATCCTGGATCGGGACAAGACTGTTTCTGCCCTGCGCGCGCTCTACAAATACAACTTCGCTCCCGACATCGGCCCGTTCCGGCGTCACAACACGGCGGGGCGGCCCTACGCGCTGGAAGGCGACGGCGGCCTGATCATGGTCACCAACCCGAAAGACCTTCCCCATCCTTTCGGCAACTCGAAGGACTGGCAGGTGGGCTACTTCAACGAGTGCATGAGCGGCTTTGAGCACCAGGCCGCCGGTCACATGATTGCCGAGGGCCTGGTTCACGAAGGCTTGGCTGTGACGCGCGCCATCCATGACCGATACAGCCCCGCGCGGCGCAACCCTTACAACGAGATCGAATGCAGCGACCATTACGCCCGCGCGATGGCGAGCTACGGGTCGTTTATCAGTGTTTGCGGCTTCGAGCACCACGGCCCGAACGGCCACCTCGGCTTCGCCCCGCGCCTGACCCCCCACGACTTCAAATCGGCCTTTACGTCGGCGGAAGGGTGGGGGACGTTCGCCCAGAAGAGGGACGGTCAAGCACTCAAGGCGAACATCGCGCTCAAATACGGTAAGCTGTCCTTGAAGACATTGGCCCTGGCAGGAACGTACCAGAGCGTCGCGGCCTCGGCAGGCGGCAAGCCCGCCCCCGCCACCGTCTCGCCCGGAGAGGGCCGCGCCCTCGTTTCCTTCGCGCCGGGCCTCGTCCTCCACGCGGGCCAAGACCTGACCGTCACGCTCAGTTAGGAAAAGCACCATGAACATCATTCTCATCATCGCTCTGGCCGCCCTGCTCCTCGTGGCCGCCGCCCACGCCGCGCCCGACACGCCCGGCCCCATCGCGCCGGGTGCGACGCTGCAAACGCTGGCCGGCGGATTCACGTTCACCGAAGGCCCAGCCTGTGACGCATTGGGCAACGTCTTCTTCACCGACCAGCCGAACGACAAAATCTTGAAATGGAGCGTGGACGGCAAGTTGTCCGTCTTCCTGTCCCCTTGCGGGCGTTCCAACGGCCTGTGCTTCGACGGCACGGGCAACCTATGGGCCTGCGCCGACGAGCACAACCAGCTTTGGCGCATCACACCGGCGGGCAAGGTCACGGTCATCCTCAAAGACAGCGGCGGCAAGCTGCTTAACGGCCCGAACGATGTCTGGATACGGCCCGACGGCGGCCTCTATCTCACCGATCCACTCTACAAGCGGGATTACTGGAAGCGCGGGCCGATGGAGCAGCCGGGCCAATATGTCTTTTTCCTTGCGCCCGACCACAAGACGCTGCGCGCTGTCGCCACGGACTTGACCCAGCCCAACGGCATCATCGGCACGCCGGACGGCAAGACGCTTTACGTCGCCGACATTGGCGCGGGCAAGACCTACACCTACGATATTCAGAAGGACGGCGCGCTGTCGGGAAAGCGGCTGTTCTGCACGATGGGGTCGGACGGTATGACCATTGACAGCGAGGGCAACGTGTACCTGACCGGCCACGGCGTCACCGTCTTCGACAAGACCGGCAGGCAGGTTGCCCACATCCCCGTGGCCGAAGACTGGACCGGCAACATCTGCTTCGGCGGCGCGGACCGGCGGACGCTCTTCATCACCGCCAGCAAGGGCCTGTACGCGATACAAATGCGGACGCACGGGGTCGGGAGCCAGTAGCCCCTCCCTGTAAGCATTGGACCTCTCGGCTGAATGCTGCCGTAGGCGCTTGCCCAGGGCTTAACCTCTGGGTACTCAGGAATATACCATGAACCGATCACTGCTGGCGCTGCTGCTGGCGTTCGCTTTCGCTCCCCAGCTAACCGCCGCGCCCCTGCCCGCGCCGATACCATTGAATGCGGGCTGGCAGCTCCAGGACGCGGCCAAAGTGGCCGCGCCCGGCCCGTCCGTCTCGCGCGTCGGTTACCAGCCGCGCGGCTGGTACAAGGCGACGGTTCCAGGCACAGTCCTGACTTCGCTGGTCGCCGACGGCGTCTACCCGGAGCCGCTATACGGCGAGAATAACCGACCCGATAAGATTCCCGAAAGCCTGTGCCGCGCGGCCTACTGGTATCGGCGGACGTTCACTGTGCCGTCGTCTTACAGGGGCAAGCGGGTCTGGCTGCGCTTCGACGGCATCAACTATGCCGCCGAGGTTTGGGTCAACGGGCACGAGGCCGGGACGATCAGGGGCGCGTTCGCACGGGGCCTGTTCGACGTGACGCCGTATGTCGTGCCGGGACAGATGAGCGCGCTGGCGGTCCAGATCCTGCCGCCGCCGCATCCGGGCGTTCCCGAGGAGCAGACCATCGCGGCGGGCGTCGGCAAGAACGGCGGCGAAACCGCACGGGACGGCCCGACGTTTCTGTGTACGATGGGCTGGGACTGGATTCCAGGCGTTCGTGACCGCGACATGGGGCTGTGGCAGGGCGTCACACTCTTTGCGACAGGGCCGGTCACGGTGTCCGACCCGTTTGTGTCCTCCACCCTGCCCCTGCCGCGCACGGACAGCGCCGACCTGACCATAGCGGCGACGGTGCGGAACGTCACGGACAAGCCCCAGGCGGGCGTCCTGACGGGCCGGGCCGGCGGCGTCACGTTTCAGCAGCCCGTCACGCTCGCCGCCCTGGAGACCAAGACCGTCACGCTCACGCCCGCGACGACACCCACGCTGCACGTCCTCCACCCGCGCCTGTGGTGGCCCAACGGCTACGGGCCGCAGAACCTCTACTCGCTGCATCTGGCGTTCACGACGAGCGGCGAAGAATCCGACGCGCAGGATGTGTCTTTTGGCATCCGTACCATCACCTACTCCGTCCCCGGCTCGGACAACCTGACGCTGTCGGTCAACGGCGTGCCCGTCTTCTGCAAGGGCGGCGATTGGGGCATGGACGAGGCCCTGAAGCGCATCGGTCCGAAGCGTTTGGACGCCCAGGTGCGGATGCACCAACTTGCCAATTACACCATGATCCGCAACTGGGTCGGTCAGAGCACGAGCGCAGGCTTTTATGACCTGTGCGACAAGTATGGCATTCTGGTCTGGGACGAGTTCTTCCAGCCCAATCCCTCGGACGGACCCAATCCCGACGACGCCGACTTGTACCTCGCCAATGTCCGCGAGAAGATGCTGCGCTTCCGCAGCCACCCGTCTATCGCCGTTTGGTGCGCCCGCAACGAGGGCGATCCGCCGCCCGTCATTGACCAGGGCATCCAGACGCTGATGGCCGAACTGGAGCCACAGCGTCTGTACCAGCGCTCGTCCACGGCGGGGCATGGCGTCAACTCCGGCGGCCCCTACTTCTGGCGCGCGCCGCGAGAATATTACCGCTACGGCGAGGCGTTCAAGACCGAGGTCGGTTCGGTCTCCATTCCGACATTGGAGTCCGTCCAGGGCATGATGCCCAAGAAGGACTGGAACACGATCAACGACGACTGGGCCGAGCACGACTTGGCGGGCGGCGCGCAGGGCGGCGACTGGTATCCGCATACGCTGGCTGCGCGCTACGGGCCGCCCTCCAGTCTGGCCGACTTCGTCCGCAAGGCGCAGATGATGAACTTCGAGGCGTTCCGCGCCCTATACGAAGGACGCAGCGCGAAGCTGTTTCACCCTGCGACGGGCGTGCTGACCTGGATGAGCAACCCATCCCAGCCCTCGTTCGTCTGGCAGCTCTATAGCTGGGACCTGGAGCCGAACGCCTCCCTATTCGCCACGCGCCGCGCCTGCGAGCCGGTGCATATCCAGATGAACGAGACCGACGGGCACGTTTTGGTCGTCAACAACACCCCGCAGGCGCTGGCGAATGTGACAGCAAAAACTTCCGTCTATAATCTCGACGCCAGCCTCGCCTACTCGCACACAGATGCGGTCACGGCAGCCCCCAGCGCGGCCACGGATGTGGGCGCGATTGCCTTCCCTGACATGCTTTCTGCTGTTCATTTCGTCAAGGTAGAACTGCGTGACCGTCAGGGCAAGGCGCTGTCGGATAACTTTTACTGGCGGGCGGACCCAGCCCACCCCGACGATCTTCAAGCGCTGGACACGCTGCCGACCGTGACACTGACTGCCCAGACTACTCGGCGTGATGTCGGGGGCAAGTGCTTTCTGAACGTCATCCTGCACAACCCGTCGAAGTCCGTTGCCCTGATGGCGCACCTGCAACTGAGAAAAGCCCGTTCCAATACGCGCGTCCTGCCGGTCTTTTACAGCGACAACTACGTTTCCCTGCTGCCAGGCGAGGGCAGGACGCTGACCGTCGAGGCGCAAACGTCCGCCCTGGGCGGCGAGTCGCCCCTGCTGGCCCTGGACGGCTGGAACGTGACCGTGAAGCCGACGCCCGCCGCCAGCGCCGTCCGCGTCGTTCCGAATAAAGGGACGCTCCGGGCCAGCGCGCCGCCCCGGCGCCCCGCCGCCACTGCGCCCCGCACCCTGAGCATCAACTGCGGCGGCGTCTGGTCGGGGTTCTACACGTTCGGCGATATGGCCCCCGCCCCCGCTGATGGCGGGTTCATAGCCGACACGGGCTACACGGGCGGCAGCACAAAAACCGTGGGCGACGCGATGGACGTGAGTGCCCTCCACGCCGCCCCGCCTACCGTCTACCAGTCCGAACGCTGGGGGGCCTGCACCTATGCGCCTGCCCTGCCGCCGCTGCCCGCCGGCCAGAGCTACACCGTCCGCCTGCACTTCGCCGAGACGACTTACGATGCCCCCGCCAAGCGCCGCTTCAACGTGGACATCAACGGGCGTCGCGTCCTGGCTGAGTTCGACGTATTCGCCGAGGCGGGCGGCAAAAACAAGGCCGTCGTCCGAGACTTCCCCGGCTTCGTGCCCACCCGTGACGGGCGAATCACGCTCTCGTTCAGCCGAGGCTCGGTGGACGAGCCAAAGATCAGCGGCATCCAAATCTTCCCCGGACCCGGCGCGGTAACGGCAAACATCGAGCCGCCCCGGAACTGGACCCTGGGGCCGTTCGTCAAGGCCGACGCCGCCAACCCCGTGCTTACGCCCCTGCCGACCCGCTTCGATGACCCGATGACCGGCCATTCCGTTGCCTGGGAAGGTGACAATGTCTTCAACCCCGCCGCCGTCGTCCGAAACGGCAAGGTGTGCCTGCTCTACCGCGCCGAGAATGATTCGGGTGCAGGCGTCGGCCAGCATACATCACGGATCGGACTGGCCGAGAGCGCCGATGGCCTGCACTTTACCCGCCGCCCCGTCCCTGTCCTGTTCCCGGCCAATGACAACCAGAAAGCGAGCGACTGGACCGGCGGCGATGAGGACCCGCGCGTCGTTGAAACCTCGGATGGCGGGTATGTCCTGACCTACACTTCCTGGAACCGCAAGACCGCCCGGCTCTCGGTCGCCACCTCCCGCGATCTCGTCCACTGGGACAAGCACGGCTCGGCCTTCGCCCTCTATGCCAACGGCCGTTTCCGTGACCTGTACTGCAAGTCCGGCGCGATCCTAACCCGCCGCATGGGCGACCGCCTGGTCGCCGCGCAAGTCAATGGCAAATACTGGATATACTGGGGCGAGGGCAGCATCCACGCTGCCACCTCGGCCGATCTGGTCCATTGGGACCCCGTCGTAGACGCAAAAGACGACCTGGTGACGCTGCTGGCCCCGCGTATCGGCCACTTCGACAGCGCGCTGTGCGAGGCCGGCCCACCGGCCCTGCTCACGGACAAAGGCATTCTCCTCCTTTACAACGGCAAGAACGCTGACGGCGCGGGAGGCGACTCCGCGCTCAAAGCGGGCACCTATTCCGCTGGGCAGGCCCTGTTCGACGCCCACGACCCCACGCGCCTGCTGGCGCGCGGCGACACCTACTTCTTCACCTCGGAACGCCCCTACGAGAAGTCCGGCCAGTACGCCGCCGGCACGGTCTTTATTGAGGGGCTGGTCCATTTCCAAGACCGCTGGCGCCTCTACTACGGCACCGCCGACTCCCATGTGGCGACCGCCGCCACCCCACCGGGCGCCGCGCAGTCGAGCCTCAACCCTTGATTGGAAACGGGAAGGGGCGGTTGAAACGGTGAAATCGTACCGGCTATCGAAATCGTACCGGCTGCGGTAGGCTTCATCCGCGATGACGACTTCCTTTCTCACCCGAACGGGCGTCCGCCTTTTGGGTATAATATGCCTATCATGGCAGTTTCTCCCACGCTCGAAGAAAAGCTCCAGTCGCTCCCGACCTCGCCGGGCTGTTACCTCTACAAAGATGCGGCGGGGGAGATTATCTACGTCGGCAAGGCCGTCAACCTGCGAAGCCGCGTCCGCTCCTACTTCCAAAAGGGTGCCAAGCACACGGCCAAAACGCGCAAGCTGGTCTCGCGCATCACCGATTTAGATATTATCGTCGTGGACAGCGAACTGGAAGCGCTGGTGCTGGAATGCAACCTCATCAAGCAGCACCGGCCGCACTACAACGTCCGCCTGCGCGACGACAAGCACTATCCGTATCTGATGCTCACGATGAACGAGCCGTTCCCGCGTCTGCTGGTCACGCGCCGGGTCAAGCAGGACGGCGGTCGGTACTTCGGCCCGTTCACTAACTCCCGCGCCGTTTGGGACAGCCTGCGGCTCATTTACCGCCTGTTCCCGCTCGTCACATGCCGCAAGCCCTGGGACAACACGCCCGTCCAGCGCCCGTGCCTCTATCACCAGATGGGCCGCTGTCCCCACGCGCCCTGTGCGGGGCTGGGGAACCAGGAAGAATATCGAAGGATGGTGGAGGACGTCGCCCTGTTCCTCGACGGCAAGCAGGACAAATTAGTCAAGCAGCTTCGGGCCGAGATGGACGCGGCGGCGGAGGACTTGCAATTCGAGAAGGCTGCCCGTCTGCGCGACCAGTTGCAGGCGGTGGAAACCCTAGTCGAGCGCCAGAAGGTCGTGTCCACGAACCAGACCGACCAAGACATCGTCGCCCTGGTCAACGACCAGGGCAAGAGCGCCGTGCAGATGTTTTTCATCCGCAACGGCAAGCTGATCGGCCAGGAGCATTTTTTGCTGGACGGCATGGAGGGTGAGGAGGGCATCGAGGCCGCCACAGCGGAGTTCGTCAAGCAGTATTACCAGGAAGCCAGCTACGTCCCGACCGAGATCGTCCTGCCCGCCCATGTCGAGGAGACCGTCATCATCGAGCAGTGGCTGCGGCAGAAGAAGGGGACGAAGGTGACGCTGACCGTTCCCGAGCGCGGCGAGAAAAAGCAGCTCCTGGACATGGCCTCGCAAAACGCCAAGCTGGCTCTGGAGCAGATGCAGGCGACGACGGCCGCCGAGCACGACCGGACCGTGGGGGCGCTGATGGAGCTTCAGGATGCGCTGGGCCTGGACTCGCCGCCGGAGCGCATCGAGGCGTTCGACATCTCCACCATCCAGGGCAGCAACTCGGTCGGCGGCATGGTCGTCTTCCAGGACGGCAAGCCGCTCAAATCCGACTATCGGCGCTTCAAGATTCAGAAGCCCACCAACACGGGCGAGCCGAACGACTTCGCCATGATGCGCGAAGTCCTGACGCGAAGACTGAAGGAAGCCCAGTCGGACAACCCCAAGTTCAACACGCTGCCCGACCTGATGCTCATTGACGGCGGCAAGGGCCAGCTCGCCGTCGCCGTCTCGGTCGCAGGGGAACTGGGATTGGAGCTGAACATGATCGGCCTGGCGAAGCAGTTTGAGCTGGTCTACACGCCCGGCAAGTCCGACCCGCTGGTCCTGCCCCGCAACTCCCAGGCTTTGTTCCTCTTGCAGCGCGTCCGCGATGAGGTTCACCGGTTCGCCGTCACCTATCACCGCACCCTGCGCGGCAAAAACGCGACCATGTCCGTCCTGGACACTATCCCAGGCATCGGCCCCACCCGCCGCCGCGCCCTGCTGAACTTCTTCGGCAGCGTCGAAAAGCTCAAGCACGCCAACGTCGAGCAGATCGCCAACGCCCCCGCCATGAACCGCAAACTGGCCGCCACCATCCACAAGATGCTGCACGGGGAAGCCGCCTGATGGAGCCGCTGACGCCGGAGCAGGAAGCCCGTCTTGCCGAAGTCAAGCGCCTTCAATGGGAAGGCATCCAAGCTGCCAAGAAGCGGCGAAACGATGAGGCGGAGGCTCTGTATCGGCAAGCCTTGCGGCTCCACGAAGAAGTGCTGGGTGAGACAAACCCCGCCATTGCGGACAGTCTGAGCCAGTTGGTTTTCTTCTGTGGTCGCCACGGAAGACAAGCCGAAACGAAGATATTGGTGGAGCGTTCGCTGGGCCTGCTTCGCCAAAAGCCGGGACCGGAGCATCGCGGCGTTTTGCGGACGCTGGACGGGCTGGCCGCCTATCATCAAGAGCGTGGGCGTCTTGACGAGGCTGAATGGTACTACACGCGAGTGCTGGCAGCGCGGGAGGAACTTCTAGGGCCGAACCACCCCCGCGTGGCGGCGACGCTTGAAAAGTACGCCGTGCTTCTTCGGGGGATGGGGCGCAAGACGGAGGCCAAAGTGATGGAGGAACGCGCGAGGGTGATACGGGGCCGGTAAGGTACAATGGAAGCGATACGGAATGGGGGATGTGATGGCACAGGCGACACTAGACCAGGTGATCAGTCAACTTGATGCGCTCAAAATGGAGGAGCTTGATCTGCTCGAACAAGCCGTGCGGGAGCGCAGGGCCGTCACGGACGATGCCAGGAAGAAAGAGGCATTTCACCAAGCCTTGCTGGCCTCCGGCCTTGTGAAGCACATTGCCAGGCGAACGGAGCCGGATAGGTCCGAGCGTCCTTTGATCGAAGTGCAGGGTGAGCCTGTGTCGGAGACGATCATCCGGGAGCGGCGCTGAATGGCGACCTACTTTACCGACAGCAGTACGCTTGTCAAGCGATATGTTCGGGAAACCGGCTCCGCATGGGTTGTCGGCTTGTTCGCCCCGTTCCCCCACGACGATGTGCATGTTGTCTCGATCACTGCCGTGGAGATCGTGGCAGCCTTGATGCGGCGATCCCGCTCCGGGTCGGTTACGACGGCGGCAGCAACGGCGGCGTGCTCCCTTTTCCTTTCTGATCTGCCCTTCGACTATCAGGTGGTGGAAGTATCAGAGGTGTTAATCAGCCAGGCGATTCTTCTGGCACAACGGTACAAGTTGCGTGGTTATGATGCCGTTCAACTCGCGGCGGGCTGTCAGATTAACGCCCTTCGTCTCAGTTTGGGGCTGGACCCTATCCTCTTCGTGTCCGCCGACCAAGAGCTAAACGCCGCTGCCCGGAGCGAGGGGTTGATCGTGGACGATCCCAACAACTACTGAGGGAGAACGACAGCGTCGAAAAGCTCAAGCACGCCAACGTCGAGTAGATCGCCAACGCCCCCGCCATGAACCGCAAGCTGGCCGCCACCATCCACAAGATGCTGCACGGGGAGGCCGCCTGATGGAGCCAATGACGCCGGAGCAAGAAGCGTGCCTTGCCGAAGTCTGGCGCCTTCGCATGGAAGGCATCAAAGCCGCCAAGCAGTTCCGCACCGCCGATACAGAGGCCCTATACTGGCAGTCTCTGCGTCTTCACGAACAGGTTTTGGGGTGGAAGACCCACGCATCGCGGAGAGCCTGGGCGCACTTATTTACGAGTTTGGCCGCCACAGTCGTCATGCCGAGGCGGAGCCGCTGATCGAGCGTTCGCTGGGCCTGCTGCGCCAAAAGCCGGGGCCGAAGCATCGCGGCGTCTTGCAGACGCTCGACGGCCTGGCTTCGTACCACCATGACCGGGGCCATCCTGCCGATGCCGAACCGTATTATCAGAAGGTGCTGGCAGCGCGGGAGGAACTTCTAGGGCCGAACCACCCCCGCGTAGCGGCGACGCTTGAAAAATACGCTGCGCTTCTTCGGGAAACAGGGCGCGAGGTCGAGGCAGAGACATTGGCGCAACGTGCGAAGGCAATAAGGGCCAGCAGGGTACAATGACAACGGAGAAGAAAAATGACCATCACTCTTGAACCGGAGATGGAAGCGCGGCTGTGTGAGCGCGCGGCGCGGGACGGAAAAGACGTGGATACGCTGGCGAACGCGCTGCTGGCGGACCGCTTGCAGGACGATGAGACCGCTAAAGAGGAGGCGCTTGATCGGGCAATGCTGGCGGCGGGGCTGATCACCCACATCCCGCCGCCGCGTGACCCGAGCAAGGCGGAGCGGCCTACTTTCGAAGTGCAGGGTGAGCCTGTATCGGAGACGATCATCCGGGAGCGGCGCTGAATGGCGACCTACTTCACCGACAGCAGCGCCGCAACCAAACGCTACCTCAGTGAAACCGGCTCTGGCTGGGTGAAGGGGCTGTTCACGGCGAATCCGTCTCATCGGTTCTTCGCCGTGGCCGTGATCGGTGTGGAGGTGGTTGCGGCGATCTCGCGCCGGGCGCGCGGCGGCACGATCTCTCAGGCGGACGCCGCCGCTTTCTGCACAGTTTTCCTCGCCGATCTGCGCGCGGATTTTCGTGTCGTTCCGGTGACGGATGCCTTACTGCACGAGGCGATACGCCTTGCACAAAGGTATAGTCTACGCGGCTATGACGCGGTTCAATTGGCTGCCGCCAATGAAGTCAACCGCCTGCGCGTTACTGCTGGAGCCAGGCCGATCATTTTTGTCTCGGCAGACCAGGAACTAAATGCCGCCGCGCGGAGCGAAGGATTGTCTGTGGACGATCCGAACGCGCACCTTTAGCCCATTATCAGGGCTGGCCCGACCCGCTCTGCCTTCCGGCCTCCTGCAAAAGCGTGGCTAGGAGAAACGCCGTCACCTGCTCGCCTATTCAAGACAGCATCCTGAAGAACTGCGCCCGTCCATGCCTCGGAGCGTGACTAATTGATGTTACGCAAGCCCTGAAGAGCAGATCTTCAGGGCTTGCGTAACTACTCGTCCGCCGCCCCAATCGCCGCCAGATAATGCGCTGGGAACTCCCCGCCTCCGTCTCCCCCAGAATTGGGAGCCGGTGGACTTCCATGACGCGGCTCACCCGCCCGACCCGTCAGCAGCAGGGCCGCGACGGCAAGCAAGGCCGAGAGAATAAAGAGGCTCTGGTAGCCACCCACACGGTCGGCGATCAGGCCGCCCAGGAGGGGCGCGGCGGCGCGCGGCAAGGCAGTGACGGCGTTGTAGATCGCCGTGTACAGGGGGATCTCGCGAGGCGACCCGGCGTACTCCATCACGATGTTGTTGCCCGCGATGTTCATCCCCGCCGTCCCCAACGCCAGCGCGATGAAGACGCCGTAGAAGAGCAGGGCGGACGGCGCGAGCAGGGCGAGGGCGGAGGCGAGGGCAGCGCAGGCGCAGACGGCCAGCAGGACGACCTTGTTGCCCGCCCGGTCACTCCACGCCCCCCAGCCCAGGCTCCCAAACGAGGCCACCAGCACGAGGACGGCGGTGTAGCCTGCCACCGAGTCCGTGCCGGCATGGAGCTGATGCTCGGCGTACAGGACATAGAACGGGGCCGCCAGCGCGGCCAGGGTCAGTGCGATCTGGCCGTACAGGAAGCGCCGGAAGCCCGTGTCCGTCCGCCACACTCGCAGGCTGTCCCGCCCGTAGTGGCCGGTGTGCGGGTCGCCCTCGGCGCGCGGCTGCCCTGCCGGCTCGCGGACGATGCCGAGCGGCAGGACGCTGACTGTCATCAATAGAAAGCCAATCAAGAAGGCCCAGGCATAGCCGTGGGGGAAGCCGCCGTCCGGCCCGGACAGCAGGCGGCGCAGCAGGCCGTCCATCCCCAGCCCCAGCACGCCCGCGATCCCGCCCGCGTACCCGAACAGCCGCCCCCGCCAGGCGGGCGGGACGCACTTCCCGACCACGACCCAGTACGCGGGTTGGTTGAAGCCCATCGCGCCCGCGTGGACCGAGATAATCAGAAACAGCGCCCCGATCAGCCAGCCGGGGTGAGTCCGCCCCCATGCCAGCGTCAGCGGGACCAGCAGCAGCAGGGCGAACCGCTCCAGCAGGGCGATCCAGAACAGGTAGCCGCGCGCCCGCGTCAGCCGCCCGATGGTGCCAACCACCAGCAGGCCCGGCAGGAAGACAAGCAGGTTGTAAAGCGCGGGCAGGCAGCCAATAGCCGTGTTGCTGGCCCCCAGGTGGCGGAGAAAAAGCGGCAGGATAGTCGCTTGGGAGAACAGGGCGGTCCCCAGCGGCCAGCCGACGGCATCAGTCAGGCAGGCGGCAAAGTTGAAGCGCTTGTCCGCGCGTGATAAAATTTCGGGGGAAGCGTCTGGGTCAGCCACGGGGATGGTTATTGGACGGGGTGGGGGCGGTTTCCTGCACCAATCGGCAAAGAAAGACCTCATGCCCCTTGCCGACGCGAGCCAGCACGACGATCATCTCCTCCGCGCCGCGCAGCTTGAGCTGCTTACGCACGTCGTCCGGCTCCTGCGGGAAGCCGCGCTTCTTGATGATGACGCGCCCGACATCATGGCTCGTCAGCGCTTCTTGCAGCCGCTTTTTGCCGTAGGGAAATCTGTCCAGCACCTCGTAGGTATCCGCGAAGGGCGTGGAGACGAGCGTGCCGCCGAGCAGGTAGGCGATCTGCGGGTCAACAGGTGCGGCGTCAATCTGACGGGCCAAAGTTCCGACCAGATGCGCGCGGATGACGGCGGGGTCCGGCTCGTACAGGTAGCGGCTGTTGACGCTGGCGGCGCTTGGCGGCCCTGGTGCGTCTTCCCGGCCCGCTAGGCTGCGCGGCCCCTGCGGCGTGATGACCGTCGCCCGCAGCCGGTCGCTGGACTGAGCACGTCCCAGCCACAGAAGCGCCTCGCGGCACTCGCCGCCGTCCGACAGAAACTCTAGTTCGGCTCCAAAGCGGCCTGCGAAGGCATGGTCAATAGCCGGCGACAGCTTGACGCCGATGCTGCCGATGCCCCGCGCGGACAGCTCGGTCAGCCACGACAGCGGCGGCGCATAGTCTTCCGGGTTGGACACGCGGCGGCTGTCCCGGCGACGGGCTGGGTCCAGCCAGGCCGCTTCAGCCTGAACGGACGCCGTCGTGACATCCTGCTGCCTGACAGCCAAAGCAGTTGTTAGGCCCCAGACGCGCGCGTTTTCCTCCGCGAAGAGAGCACGGACCGGGTCGCGCTCATAAAGCGTCACGCCCAGCCCCGCGCGGGCGAAGGCCAGCGCGTCGCCGCCGATCCCGCCGCCCAAGTCGGCCACGGTCGCCGCTCCTGCCGACGACAACCGGACTGCGTGGTAGTCCGCCGTTCCGCGCCCGGAGGCTTGCTCCAGCGCTTCGCGCACGAAGTACATTTGCGCCGCTTGAGGGCCGAACTTCGCCTGCCCACGCCGCCGCAGCTCGGCCATCTCCCAAGCGGCCACGGCTACGTCAGGCGCAGCGGTTCGGCGCAGCCGCGTCAGCGCGGTCAGCGGTTCGGCGCGCGAGTGGAGCAGCGCGTCGGCCTCGGCCAGCAGCGCGTGGCCCGGCGGTGCGAGCAAATAGTGGGCGATCTCTTCATTGGTCATAGACTGAGTATGGAGGGAATTGTACCCGCTGCGGCGAATAGAGCGCCATGCCCCACTTCCAACCGCCGCGCGACTGGGACGCCGTTTATGCGGCGTCTGAAAGCCATTTCTTCGGCGAAGAGCCGAGCCTGCTCGCCCGCTCTGCCCTGCGCTTCTTTCGGCTGTTCGGCGGCAGGCCGGAAGATGCGCTCGCCCTGGACCTCGGCAGCGGCGAGGGACGTGACACGGCCTTTCTCGCCGAGGCCGGTTTCCGTGTCGTCGCCCGCGACGTTGCGCCAAGCGGGCTGCAAAAGACCCATGCACTTCTGGCGCGGCGCGGCATACCGGCAGAATGGGTGGATCTCGCCCTGGGAGACGTGCGCGCCTTCGACTACCCGCCGAATGCCTACGATCTCGCCCTGGCTGCCAACGTCTACCAGTTCCTGCCGCCGGACGAGGCGCCCGCCCACATCGCCCGCTTGCAGGCCGCCACCAAGCCCGGTGGGCTGTGCGCGGTTGGGGTTTTCAGCCCCACTATGGCGGGGTGGGGGGCGCAGATCGCCAGCTTCTTCGCCGCGACCGCCGACGAGCTGCTGTCCTATTTCCCCCAAAATGGCGGCTGGCTGCCGCTGGACCTGACCGAATACCGGCATTACAGCCCACGGGACGGCGCAATGGGGTCCTGGGTGTTTGTTGTCGCGCGAAAGGAAACAACGCAATGAAGCTCACCGCCCATCACATCTATCTCCTGGCTCCGGGCGGCTCGCCCGATGATGTCCGCCGCTTCTACAAGGATGGGCTGGGTCTGATCGAAGTTCGGACGCCGCCCAGCCTCGCCCATGTCTCCGTCCTGTGGTTCTCCGCCGGCTCAGTCAATCTCCATGTCGGCTTTCCCGCTGAGGGCATCGTCGGGAACGGCCATACGGCCCTTACAACCGATGATGTGGACACTGCTCGCACTCACCTCGCGCGCATGGGCTATGTGGTCGAGGACGAAGCCATCCCGATGGGCTACCCGCGCTTCTATGTCCGCGATCCCTGGGGCAACCAGTTCGAAGTTCTCCCGGAAGGACTGCCCTAGCGCCGCAAAAAAGCCGTCCCCGGTTTACCGGGGACGGCCTTCCTGCGCGGCTTGGCTACATCTTGTCGCCACCGCTCGTCGCGGGGGCCGTCGAAGTCGCGGGGTTGGCCGTGTCGGTCGGTGCCCCCATTGCGCCGCCGTTCATGCTGCCTTTGCCCATCGCGCTGCCATGGTGCATGGTCCCCATGCTGCCCATCGTGCTGTGATTCATCATGCTATGATGCATCATATGGTGGCGCATCATGTGATGGCGCGTCATGTGATGGCGCATGTTTTTTGCCGAGGCCGGCGTCGCGAACATTGCGCTTGCCGCCAAAGTGAGCGCCGCCGAAAGGGCAACGGTCTGGAAAGTGATCTTCATGGATTTCCTCCGAGACTAGATTTGTATCATCGCTAAGATACCCACAAGTGTCCCAATTTGGAACCAGCGCCGACAATGGTCCTCGTCTTGGTCTGCGCCGCTTGACTTCCCGTTTGGGGTTGGGTACAATTTGGGGGTACTCGGCCCTGGAGGCTCCCTTGTTGTAGTGGTAGCGAACTTCCTTTACACGGAAGAAGTGGCAGTTCGATTCTGTCAGGGAGCATTTTCAGGGGCCTTGAATTATTCCTCTTGCATTTCCGAGAGGCCGCAGGTATAATGAGCCTGTTCGATGACGATGCCGCCTTAGCTCAGCCTGGTAGAGCACTCGACTGAAAATTGAGGTGTCACTGGTTCAAGTCCGGTAGGCGGCACCATACTTATTGAAACTGACAAGGGAGAGCGCGGCTCTCCCTTTCGGTGTTTTTGTGGTTTGAGATGATAGCTTAGTCCTATGCTTTCTGAGCTGCGTTCCTTCCCCGTTGTCGGCCATCGCGGCGCCCCCTTCCTGGTCCCGCCGGGCAACACACTGGCCTCCCTGCGCCGGGCCATCGAGGCGGGGGCGCAGATGCTGGAAGTGGACGTGCGCCGCACCCGCGACGACGTGCTCATCCTTGACCATGAGAACGTCCACCTCCTCGATGGCGAAGAAGTCCCGCTCTGGGATCGCAGCTTCCAGCAATGGCGTCAGCATGGCGGTGCGTGGGGGGAAGACCTGACCACGCTCGATGACGCCTTCGCACTCGCGACCGAAGCGCATGTCGGCCTCATGCTGGACTTCAAGGAGCCAGGCACCGAATCGCTCATCGCCCGCGCCATCCGCCACTCTGGTTTTCCCCTCGATGCGCTCCTCGTGGCCGGCGCGGGCGACGCCAGCCGCCGCATCCTGCGTAGCCTAGACCCGCGCATTCCCCTCAGTCTCACCCTGGACGTTGAGCAGAAACACTTGATTACGCCGGCCTTGCTCCTCGAACTAGACACTGAAGCTGTGACTTGGCATTATCGCCTTTTAACTCCCGAACTCGTGGATATCCTGCACCGGCGCGACAAGCTGGTTTACGCTTGGACCGTAGACCTCTCCGAAGACATGCGCCGCATGCGTGAGGTCTGCAAAGTGGACGGTATCATCAGCAACAGCCCCGATATGCTCCGCAAGATCACCGGCTAAAATCTTTGATCCTAAAATCTTTGATCCTAAAATCTCTCGTCCACTTCCTCTTGACAGCCCTACCCTTTTTGCAGTATACTCCGCCTGTAACTCATGCCGACGTGGCTCAGTGGTAGAGCCGCTGTTTCGTAAACAGACAACACGCCGCTTCAACCGCCCTGCCTCCTGGCGTAATTCATCGCACTAAAAACACGTTTTTCTCGGGAAATCCTCAGCGCCTCTTCTGGCGCTGAGGATTTTTTGGTTTTTTTTGGGGCCATAGTGCGGTTTCTGGCTCAGGCGACGAAGAAAATAGTAGGAGCAGAACGCGGATCGGCACGCGCAGTAGATGAGTGCGTCGCGGCGACATAATCTGCTCTCACTAAACTGATAGAGGTGACTAATGGCGAGGAAAAGTAGTGGAGCGAAGAACATGGTCTTCCTCCCTGAGGACGAGCAGGCCCCACGGCCCGTGGGGAAGATGACGGTCGACGCGGGCGTCGAGGCGCTCTTCGCAGACCGTGCGGGGGACTGGAAGCCCTCGACTCAAAAATTCTTCCGTCAGCGCTACGTCGTACTTAAAGCAGCAGCGGCGGCAAACGGCGTGGAGTACGTTGAGGATTTGAACGTCAAATTCGCCAGGCGTATGAGGGCCATGCGCCTCACCCAGGTCTCCGCGCCCACCGTTCATCACGACGAAACCGCCTTGAAGCAGCTCACGGCATGGTGTGCGGGGCTGGAACACATCGCGCGGGACCCGCTCGCGCACTATAAAGCCCTACCCTGGAAGGAGGCGAAGCCCGCCGTCCGACCACACTCCGACGGACCGCCTTGCCCCGTCAGCATCTCGTGCAAAATTCTCCCTACTCGACACTGAAGGGGATCGTTCTCACTGGTGTCTTACAGAATGAGGTGAGCGCCCGAGAGGGTTCGCCCGAGCCGAAGGGGATAGGCCAGAGTGCTGCGGGTGACGTTTTTCGAGGGATGTTATTGTCCTATATGACCAGCTCACGGTCCATCTTCTGGTTCCCTGTTCCCTCCAGCTCCTGCGTGGCGGCCGCTCATCGCCCGCAGCATCGGTGCCCACGACGACATTAAGCATCGTCGCCAGCGCCAAAAATGCCCAAAGCAAAAATGCCCAAAGCAAGGATGGATGCGAGGAAGGTCAAAAATGATACGCCGTTCCATTCCCATCGCTCTGATGTTGAGCGCCCTCTGTTTGCCGCTCCACGCGATCCCAAGCACCCCGCCCCCTGAAGCCACTCCACGGGTGCGGCTCGCCGTCACCTTCGCCCTCGTCTCCGACATGGACCTCAAAGCCGCCCACGTCAGCCTCCGTGCGGTTCACGCCGACCGAGTGATCATTAGTCACCAGCCATGGGGCGAAGCCCGCTTGCAACACCTCGACCTCCAGGTCAGCGCGGGGGAAGACGCCGTGCGCCTCTTGACTGCCTTGGGGAAGGTCCATGGCCTCGGCGAGACGACACTAAACACTGTTTCTAGCGGCAGTGAGACCGCCTTCGTGCATTCTCAGCAGGTGGACACCGTCGTCTTTGACGAGAAGGCGGGTGCCGCCCAGAAGCAAGCCGCCCCGCCGAAGAGCACGCCCGCCACGTCACCGCCGCCTCATCAGTACCCGCGCTTCCTCCGTTTCTCCTTGCGCCCGCTGGTGAACGCCGACGGCACTATCTCTCTGGGTTTCGCGCCCAGTCAAATTCTGATCGTGACAAAAATGTCTCCTTCCACTGTGTCGGCAGGGGAGCCTCAAGACACAGGAGTCGGCTTCACAGAGGTCGGCAGGTTCCACAGTGGTGAGACCGTGGCGCTAACAGGGATGTTCGACGGACCGCGATTAGGTGGAGCTGAGGTGGTGGCGTTCGTGACGCCAACGCTCCTGTAGTTGACGTTGCCGAGGAAGAAGCTCTGGCTTCGGCGGGCCGCTTTCACGGCCCCGCCTCGCTGATCTAACCGTAGTAGCCCCCCGACCCTCTACGCGGCCACCAACGACGCCGAAGGCTTCGCGGAGAGCTTCATGCTCTACTGCCTCCGCGACCACACGCTTTCCGCGCGGAGCGTGAAATACTTCGGCGCGCTCAGGGACCGTTTCGTGCAGGACTGCGCTTCGGACATCCGCTCCGAGCAGTGACCCGCGCCTGCCGCGCCAAACGAACGCCCGCCGAGAGAAGTCTCGGCGAGCCGTTTTCGTCGGTGATCGATAAAGGCGTGCTTTATCGATCACCGATACCATTTGGAACTCTCAGGCCATGGATGGGATCGCCTTCTATACCCCACGCTTACGCACAAATAATGGGTTATAGAAGCGATTTCTATAACCCATTGAGAATCCGTATTGGCAGAGTCGGTCGCATTATATCGGTCGCATTATGCTGTTGACGTTGCCCTTTTCTCCCCAGCATGAACTCCTGCTGCTGTTTTTTTCGACCTGGGCCGTTTCTCCAGCGATCAGAACATCGGGCCTGATCTGATAGGCAGAGTACAGACCTCGCATCATCGTCACTGTCAATGGTCTTTGGCGGTTGAGTACCTCGCTGACACGTCCACTCGGCCCGAGGATTTTTTCCAGGTCCTTGCGGGTCAGTCCGCGCTTCTCCATCTCGTACTCGATGGCGGCAATGGGGTCCAGCGGGCTCATGGGATAGTGCTTTTCTTCATAAGCCTCCACGAGCGTTACCAGCGCGTCCAGAACGGCGTAATCCTCAGTGTCTTCAATCGGGTCGCCGAACGAGTCGATCTGAGAGAGAGCCGCTCGATAATCCGCTTCATTTTTAATGGGCTTTATAGCCATGACTGTCCCTTCTAGTAGAGTGCGACCGCGTTGGCGTCCACTGCGTCATATTCGGCATGCGTCCCGACAAACTTGATGTAGATGACTTGGGCATTGTAGCGCACTTCAACGATCAAGCGGTAGTGGTTCCCACGGATGTCAAAGCAAACGCGATTGTTCGCGAGCAGGCTGACATTTGCGTAGTTGGCTGTGATGTCACTCGGCGTCTTCCAATCGGATTTTTGCACATCGCGGAGCCAAGCATTGAGCGCGGCCTCCGCATCAGGGTGTATGGTCCAGAACTCACGCAGGGTTGATTTGGCGACCACTCGCATTTGCTATTTTCGCTCCCATTGTTATTGTACCCTATTTCTCCCAAAATGGGAGGATTTCAGGATGGGGTTTTCGACGGACTGGCAGCGTTGCTGTCGCGTTCGGCTCAAATCAGACCAATGGGAGACCTTGGAGACGCGATCAGGCCCGCCGAGAGAAGTCTCGGCGGGCCTGAGCTTTTCCTGACCGTGCAGCCAGGCCGTCATCTGTGAGAAACGCTTGTTGAGCCTCTTCTGGTCGCTTTCGCTCCTGCGACATGCCTGGTCGGTCCGACCCGACGTAGCGAGTCAGAGGGCTGCCGAGAGAACCAGGTCCGTGGCGTGCTCCGTCTCGGCATCATTCGCCTGATGAGACAAGCCCGTCGCCTGTGCCGACTCCATTCGGCCTACAAGCACTGCTTCCTCTGCCATTCGCTCCGTGACGTGATACTGCTGCCCACGCAGCACGTCAATCGCTGCCAGCATCTTCGGAGAGATGGCCCCGACTTGACCCTCCTCCGAGCCTTCTTCCTCCAGGATGCGCTTCCCCCAGCCAGGGCTGCTCGGGACAGTGAAATCCAACATGATTGTTCCTCCTATGACGGATAATGGTTATTTACTGATGTTACGCAGATGTTCAGGCTATAAGGTTGCTTGGCTGAAGCGTCTGCAACTGGCCGAAGGCCGCTTGCAGGGCGGCCACATAGAGTCTTTGTTTCAGCGCAAAGTGGCTGCACTGGGTCTTGATCTTCAAGGTCTCTAACTTGACGAAGGCGCACAACGACAGGAAGATGTGGTTGGTCTGCGTCCTTTTGGTGCGCGTCGGCGAGCAGGCCAAAGAAGCGTTCTGCTTCAAGGACTTGTGGTACTCCTCGACCTGCCACCGTTCTTGGTAGAGGCCCATCATGCGGTCGCCGTCAAGTGTCGTGTCGCTGGTCGCCAGATACAAAAGGCCCTGGCTGCCGTCTTTGTTTGTAAAGACCTGCTTGACCAGAAGCAACGGGAAGCCGACCTGTTCCAGATAGACCTCCTGCGCCTTGCCGTGTTCGAGTGTCAGCGTTTGGACTGCCTGGTAGCGGCCTTCCTTCTTGTCCTGCTCGGAAAGGGCCACGTTGCGGTTGTTCTTGAGCGGCATCACGAAGTCCTTATTTAGCTCAGTCTTGATGAGCCTCATGTTGTCTGAGGCCGCGAACCACACGTCGTTAAGGACGTAGCGAAAGGACATCCCGTTCTTGACGCAGGCTTTGAGCATCGCGCGGTAGTGCTCGTTCTTGCTGACGCTGGCCCGCCGCTTGGGCTTGCCCGCCGCTTGGGCTTGCCCGCCGCTTGGGCTTGCCCGCCGCTTGGGCTTGCCTGTCTTTTCGTCAGTGAACTCCACGTCTTTCTCCACCAGGGCGAAGGCCACGGGCAGAGAGACATCGCCCACACAGTAGAGCGTGGTCAGGAAGTTGATGCCCTTGACGCTCGTGCCCGTCGTATGGTCGTAGTGCCAGCCGATCAGCGCGCTTGGGTCGGTATGCGGCTTATGGGCGATGCTGTCGTCTATGACCAGCACCGCGTTCTCGTTCTGCACCTGTCGTACCAGTGGCTTGACGATCTGCCAGAGGTTCTGGCTGGTCATGGCCTCTCCCGCCAGGAAGCGCGTGATCTTGTCGTGGCTCAGGCCCGAAGACAGCAGGCGGGACAGTCCTGTAGCGGTGGTCGGACCGAAAGAACTGATTAAATAGTCGGCATACAGATCGAGGAGCGGCTTGTCCATAGCCGCATTCTACCCGACAGGACGAAACGCCTGCGTAACATCAGTTTGTCATTATAGCATACAACGTCGCAAGCAAAGAAGGTCGCAAGCAAATGTGGCCTGCGTGGGGATCACAGCCAGGCGGGGAGCGGCCTGTCCCGCTCCTGCTCCAGCACCACCGT
>JAABUH010000860.1_pt1 | contig 39383 bp, 32 predicted proteins | sample 5559121 | NCBI WGS metagenome assembly JAABUH01 (sample SAMN10711871, study PRJNA513364) | rock metagenome | isolation source: Antarctica rocks | place: Antarctica: Victoria Land, Battleship Promontory nord | collected 2015-12-28
ATCTGGTAGCATCCAGCAGAAAAGCGCATGAGCAGCCTCCAGGAGATGTCGTTGGTCTACGTCCATCTTCTCGCTTCTCTGCGCTTTTCTCCATCTTTGTTCTAATACCTACCCCTAGCAGCCCTCCCCCTCGGGGGGGAGAGGGGGGTGTCGAGTTGGGAGTGTGGTGGGTGGAATGGGCGGTGGTGGCGGTGGGAGGGAGTTGATTCGTGGGCAACTGTTTCCCGTCGTAGCTCCCCTCCCCCCTGGAGGGGGAGGGGCTGGGGGAGGGGGGGCTACCGGCATAATGGTGATGCAGGGAGCCGCACAATGCCCTGCTCTCGGGCGACGTGACGGAGGATACTGACAGATTGAACCTGAATGGACCATGCCATGAACACATGGCGGCGTCTTCGACGCGATGAGCAACGCGCTGCGTCTCTACGATACACTCTCGAAAGAGATCAACGACCTCCAGCCGACCAGACCCACGGTCAACATCTACGTATGTGGCATCACACCGTACGACGCCATGCATTTGGGACACGCCTTTACCTTTGTGTCGTTTGACGTACTGATTCGCTACCTGCGCTACCTCGGCCACGAGGTGCGCTACGTTCAGAACATTACCGATATCGACGACCCGCTTTTTGCCAGGGCGAGCCAGCTTGGCATCGGCTATCAGGAGCTTGCGGCACGTGAGACAGAACAGTACCTGGCCGACACCCAGGCCCTGAACATACTGCCCGCCGAAGTTTACCCGCGGGCCAGTGGGGAGATCGCGGAAATGATCGCATTGGTGCAGCGATTGTTGGATGCGGGCCACGCGTATCAGAGGGCCGGCTCTGTCTACTTCTCGATCAATTCTGATCCCGATTACGGGATTCTGTCCAAATACAGCCGGGACCGAATGATCGTGCTGGCTCGCGCGCGAGGCGGCGACCCGGACGATCCCCACCGCCGGGATCCGCTGGACTTTGTGCTGTGGCGTCCCTCCCAGCCAGGGGAGCCGGTCATGCGCAGCCCCTGGGGCGAAGGCTTGCCCGGCTGGCATCTTGAGTGCAGCGCGATGTCGCTGAAGTACCTCGGCGCCCCGCTCGACATCCACGGCGGCGGCTCGGACCTGATCTTTCCGCACCATGAGAACGAGATCGCTCAATCGGAGAGCGCCACCGGCATCCACCCCCTGACTCGACACTGGATGCACACCGGCATGGTGTTCATGGATGGCGAGAAGATGTCGAAGTCGCTGGGGAATATGGTCTTTGCCCGGGATCTGGCGCCGAAGTACGGGTCCGATGCGGTTCGGCTCTACCTCTCGGGCTGCCACTATCGTGGCGAGCTGCACTGGGACGAAGCGGCCTTGAAGCAATCGCAAGGCCTGGCCCGTGACGTAGCCGAGGCCGCTACTCTAACGGCATTGGGTTCACAAGCTACACTCGACGCCGTCCTCTATCGCGATCGCTTCATGCAACGCATGAACGAAGATCTCGACACGCCTGGGGCAATCGCGGTGCTACGAGACCTGGCCGATGCCATTCGGCAGAGTTCGGAGCACGACAGCGATGTAGCGCAAGCCCAGAGTATGCTGCGGGAGCTGGCTGGTCTGCTGGGGCTGCGGCTGGATGACGCACACGGAGTGGCGTAAAAAAAGCGTCAAGCCATAGTCCTCGTGAGTTTCTGAACTGTGGTGTGACGAGCTGGAGTCTCTCCTCTCTATCACTTGCGCGTTCACCCGCCGAACACCGAGACCGGCAGGGCGTAGAAGACCACGGCGGCCATGGCGTACAGCACCAGCAGTTGGATGCCTTCAAGCCAGTTGGTCTCGCCATCGTGGGCAATATAGGCGAAGATCAGAGCCAGCAGGGCCAGAATGGCGATCTCCACCGGGCTGAACACCAGATTCATGTGGTGCGCGGTCAGACTGTAGAGCACCACCACCGGGGCAACGAAGGTGGCAATCTGAATTGAAGAGGCGGAGGCAATGCCCAGGGCCAGATCGAGGCCGGAGTCCTGATCGTCGGGTGAGTTGCCCCCGCGCTGATAGGCCAGTCGGATGGCGGCATACCCCTCGGCCACATTGCCGGCATTGGCCACAATGATAATCCCCACGAAGACCTGGGTCCACCCCAGGACATGGGTCACCGGGTCGACGCTGCCGGTCAGAATATCCGTTACAGGAATCAGCGCCAGGGTCGCGAGGCTCAGCACCAGCACCGCAAACCAGGCCGGCCAGGTGGCCGGTCCGGGTGCCTCCGCCTGTTGTTTGAGGCGACGAGCATCACGGCCTTCCTTGGTGCCATGGGCCAGCGATTCCAGCCCGAATATGCCATACGCGATGTAAGATGCGTAGGCGATCAGCAGCGCGACCGAGATTCCGATGCTGATGTGCAGTATCGTGTCCGAACTGGCTACGGAAGCGCAGTGCGTGCTCCCGCAGAGATCAATCGCCCCCACCGAGGGGAATAGCACCGCGGCCACGGTAAGCAAAATCAACACGCTGTGGTGCCCCGCTTCCTCTCGATCAAAGCGTGGCTTGTGGAAGCGCAGACCGGCCACCATGAAGCACAATCCCATGATGAGCGCTGAGTTGCTGATAAGTCCGCCGATCAGGGTCGCCTTGACCAGAGGAATCAGCCCCTTTTGCACGCCAAACACACCCACCAGCAGGTCGGGAGCATTACCGAACGTTGCGTTGAGCAGTCCGCCGATTCTGCCTCCCAGCCGGTCCGCCAGCGCCTCCGTGGCGGCTCCGATAAAGGCCGCGAGCGGAATAACGGCCAGTACCGACAGAAAGAATTGCAGGGTCGGCGACCAACCCAGGCCGGCTGAAAACAACGCGGCAACCACGGTGAGGAGCAGTACGCCCATCACTCGGTCTTCGCTCGAAAAGGTCAGGCGCACCCGCTCGGTCGTCATGGCTTCTCCCGCATCACACTATGCGACGGCCCGATGCGGGACGCGCTCGTCCTCCAGTGTGTTGGAGATCGAGGTAGCAGGTCAACGTGCCGGTCGTCATCGAGGAGCGAACACACGAAGACTCCGGGTATCATGGCGGGCTGAGAGGGGAGGAGGTTGAGCTGCGTGCGACCGCGAATGAGGGTGCTGGCTGCCGCTTGTGCGTTGCTGGGTTTGACGCTGGCTATCGTCACCGTCGTGCGATTGGCACGGCCAACCGTTTTGGCGCCGCCGGCGCCGCGCCGCGCCACGGCGGAGTGTCGTGGTGGGACCTGGTGCATCAAGCACGTCGTCTTCATCATCAAAGAAAACCACACCTACGACAACATCTTTGGTCGATTTCCAGGAGCGGATGGGACGCGCTATGCCCTGGCGGGCGTGCGCGACGTCCCGATGGCCCGCATGCCGGACCACCTGACCAACGACATTCAGCACGATGGCAACTCCGCCGCCGTGGCGATCAACGCCGGCCGCATGAATCTGTTTTACTCGCTGCCCGGCGCCCAGCAGCGCGGGGTCAACTATGCCGATGCCAGCTACGATCGCAGCAGCATCCCGAATTACTGGAAGTACGCCCAGACCTATACTCTGGCTGACCGTTTCTTCTCGACCATTCGGGGGCCGAGCTTCCCCAACCATCTGGCCACCATCGCGGCCCAGTCCGGCGGCGCGGTGGACAACCCCGGAGGCGTGAATCTACCCAGCACGCCCCGCACCTGGGGTTGCGACTCTATCTCCTCGTTTCGTGTCACCGTCCGTACGGCAGCCAATACTCTCGTACAGCAGCGTCCCTGCTTCGACTTTCCCACCCTGGTGGACGAGGCCAATCGGCATCACGTCTCCTGGCGCTACTATGCTCCTCAGCGTGGACACCTGGGCTATGTATGGGCCGCCCTGGATGCGGTAAAGCATATTCGCTATGGAGCCGATTGGGCACGCGCCGATGTACCCCAGCAGCAATTCGCCCGAGATGCGCTACGCGGCCGGGTGGCCGCCGTGAGTTGGGTGATACCCGATGTTTCCCACAGCGAACATCCGCCGGCCAGCGAGTGCATGGGCGAGAACTGGACGGTTCATCAGATTAACGCCATCATGCGGAGCCCGGTATGGTCGTCCACAGCGATCGTGCTGACCTGGGACGATTTTGGCGGTTTTTACGACCATGTCCCGCCCCCCAACCGGGGGAATCTCGGTTTCGGTCCGCGCGTGCCGGCGATCATCATCTCACCCTATGCCTGGTCCCACACCGTCGACACCCATACCTACGACTTCAGCTCGGTGGTTCGCTTCGCCGAGGATGTGTTTCACCTGGGACATCTCTCCGGTTTCGACCGCACCGCCGGAGATCTACGGCACGCCTTCAACTTTCAGCAGCGGCCGCGAGCCCCGCTGGTTCTGAAGGAACGGCACTGTAGCCCCTATCGGATGCACTGGCCGCCGTAAGAACCCCCGGTCGGTAGGTGAATGGACTCGACACCAAGAGCCGGCCCCAGACCAACCTGAGCCCGGCTACGGTGCTCGGTCGAGGGCCTAACGCGTGTGGATCGAGGAATGCTGGCCGTTGCGAAGAACGACTTGCAGGGTGAACGGCCCGCGGCCGCTCCATTCGACCGAGTAGCGGTACGATCGCTGGGCGTGCGCGGCAATGAAGCGTGGATTGAGCCGGTGCTTGGCCGCATAGAGGTTGAAGCCGGCGATGCCGTGGACAGAGGTCATGTGCCAGCGGAACAGGACCCTGGACGCATTCGATACGCCAGGTAGCCGGGATACGGTGAAGCGAGTCACGCGAGCCACGGTGGGTGCGCCGCTTGCGACCTCGAAGGCGCCGATGTCGCAGGCGGCGCCTTGCGGACGGGAGATACCTCGCTGATCAACGTTGTTCACCGTGGCGGCGTCGGTGCACGCTGTGTTGTCACCGGCGTCAATGGCGGTGCTGCCGGTGCCTAGCGCCATTGTGAACGTAGGTCCTCCATTGTCGGCAAGCGCGCCCAGATTGGCGCCCGGGGCTGCTGGGGCAACCTGGTCGCCGTTGCTGCCATTGGTAATACCGCTGCACATGGCCCCGTCACCGATCAGGTTATGACCGCCGGAGAAGACGCGCCCATTGCAGTCCGGGCCGGAGCCCGCGGTGTTGCCGGAAATGATGGTGTTGACCAGTGTCGGTGGATTGACGGCTGCACTTGACACCGCCAACCCGCCACCGGGCGCGCTGCCGGCGGTGTTACCGGAAATACTGTCGTTGGCCAGCACCATGGCGCCATTACGGTCACGGATGCCACCGTTCCCGCCCCCGGCGGAGGCATCATTATTAGCAATGGTGGTGTTGGCGATAGTGGCATCGCCACGGCTGTACACTCCGCCGCCCAGGCCGCCACAGGAAGCAGTACAGGACAGCGAGTTGTTCGCCACCAGACTATTGAGCAGGGTCAGCGTGGCGCCGGTCTCGTTCATGATGCCGCCGCCCAGCGAGCCGTTGCTGGCCTGGTTGTTGGTCACCGCGATCTGCCTGGCGTTCAGTCTGCCCAAATTGACGATGCCGCCGCCATTACCCTGGCTGTTCCCGTTTTTGATGGTGAAGCCGCTGAGGCTAGCAGTGACACCAGGGTAGACGGTGACCACGCTGCCTGACCTGCCCGTGCCATCAATACTGGTGGAAGCGGCCCCCGCGCCATTGACCGTCAGGTTCTGGGTAAACTCAATCCGCTCGACGTAGTTGCCGGGTGCTATCGAGACCGTGCCGGCGGACGATGCCTTGGCGATGGCTGCCTCGACCGTGAGACACGGGCTGCTGGAGGTCGTGCAGCTATTGGCATCCGTCCCGCCGGCAGTGGCGGGCGCGACAAAGGTGTTGATGGCTGTGACATTGATGGCAGCGGTCGTCGCACTCAACGATCCGTTGCCGGTGTCGGTCACGGTGACCGTCTTTGCGCCAGGGTTCAGAAAGGCCACGGAGAAGGCATGCGTGCCGGCGTCTCCTGCGGTGTAGCTGTAATCGGCCGGCAAGATCGCGCTCGGATCATTGCTGCTGAAGTGGACGGTGCCGACGTAGCTGCTTTCCAGCATGTTGGCCGCTTTCCTCAGCCCGACCGTGATTCCCACGGCGCGAGGTGTGCCGGTGTTTCCGGAGGAGGGAGCGGTGAGTACCATGGAGGCCGGAGCCGGGTTGACCGTCACACTCGCGCTGCCAGTCAGGGTACCCGTCGCGATGTCGGTCGCCGTCACTGTCTGGGCGCCAAGCGTGTTGAGCTTGACCGGGAAGGTGTGGCTACCGCTGTCGGCAGCAGTGAACGTGTAATTCGCAGGCAGCGACGCGGCGCCGTCGCTGCTAGTCAGTCGTACGGCGCCCGTGTAGGTCGAGTTGATGTCGCCGGCGGCATCTTTGACGGTCACCGTGACCGGGTAGGTGCTGCGGGCGGTCGTCTGGTTGGCGCCAGATGCAGCCAGCGTGGACGAGGTATTGGTGCACGTTGGGAAGCGGAAAGCGCCGATGCGAGTGTACCAATTGGCGCCTGATGACAGCTTGGCGTACTCGGATGTATACCAGAAGGTGCAGTTGTCGGTCGGATCCACCTCGAGAGAGCTGTAGTCACCCCAGCGATCAATGCCGGTTTGGTTGCAGGGCGTGGCCGCACAGGCGGTACCGCTTAACGTGGTCTCGCCCGTGGTCAACTGGCCCAATGGATCAGTGGGGGCTCGCCCGGCAAAGCGCAGTTCGGGGCCTAGCGTCGTGCTCGACGCACTATAGCCCAGGGCCAGGTTGCCGGCACGGTCGGCATCAATGCTTCCCATCCAGCGATTAACTGCGTCGGGCGCGTAGGTGCTGTTCTGCGTTAAAGTCGGCGTGGCGCCGGCCGGATCGCGCAGCTCATACCAGCGGACGCCGGCTGGCGCCACGCCGACGGTATGGCTGGCAAAGAGCGATTGATGATCGCCGTAATTGCGATACACAGCGCGGAACAGCAATCGCGAGCCGAGCGAGTCGAGCTTCTGAGTGGTGGCGGGCTGAGCGACGCAGTCCGTTGCTCTCCCGGGGGCGCCACAGGACGCCGAGCTCCAGGCGGCGATCGGCGTGGTCGAAGAGAGGAGGAAGGTAGACGCGTGAGCGGGACTCCAATCGACGCTGAACTTGTATATTCGCAGGTTGTCCTGACCGTTGTAGTAGGTCTGGGCGAAAAGACCGGGAGTATTGGCTGGCGGTAGTGCGCCTCCATCAACGTCGAGGGGCAGGAAGGGATCAGCGTTACTACCGAGCGGCGCGAAGAACTGGAAGGTCGCGGGCTGGCCAGCCAGCATGGCGTTTCGATCGAAGACAAAGGGCTGCGGCCCGCCATACGTCGCGTCATTGACAAAGATGTTGGCCGACATGTAGTAGCCATCCGGCCACACGCTCAGATGTGGATAGTCTGGGAAATTAACCGTGCCGAGATCGAAAGCGTAGCGATAATACGTCCCTGTCGGATCACCGCTGCTGGAGACGGCGATACATTCGTTATAGGGAGGGGAGACCGTAAACTGCGTGATAACCCAGCGATCGGCCAGATGGTCGTACAGGACGACCGGGTCGCCATCGTTGTGCAGCAGGCACGGACCACCAGCGCCCACCCACAGTCGGTTGATATTGACCGGTCCCAGAGCCGGCGACCCATCTTTCCTGAAGACCTCTAGGGCCGAGTTGACCGTCTGCACGTAGTAATGCGGGCCGACAGCCCCGTTGGTATCCGGCGGGGTGCCAGAACCTGTCGAGGCGTTCATGCCATCAAAGCTGCGCACGGTGGTAGGGGGTGACGTCGACGTTGAACCCACTTGAGGACCCGACCCTCTCGCCGTCCGCTGTACGGCCGCATCGGTACGACCGGTGCGAGTATCAGTGGGAAGCGGGAAATTCTTATCGATATCTTCTGGCACGCCCTCGGGCGCCGATGGGGGATTGGTGACGGGCGGGAGTGAGGTCAGGCGTGGAGATACGTCGTTGATATACGACTCACCAACGGTCACGCCGTACGCGTTTGGCGCTGGCGGCGGATGATTCCATTGAGCGGCCACGCTGACATTCCGAGGCAGCCCGCTCGCCGCGTCAAGAGCACCCAGGGCCCAATCGCCGCTCTGGCGTCCTGTCGACGAAGACTTGTTTCCGCCCGACAAGGTGGATAGTACTTGCATCAAAATCAGTGCGAGTACCAAAAACACTGCGCTCGCACCCACGTATCGCTTCACTCTTGCTCCTTCATCGCCACTCTCTATTTGGAGCCATGCGTCTCGCATACTCGCTGAACCCCCTGTAGTATGCTGGCTGGTGGAATCCCGGTTAATACGCAGAGGGAGCGTTCACGTGTCTTAGTAAGCAGCAGTGAGCCGAATCAAACCGAGGCTACGGCTGAAGTAGAGCGTGTGCGTAGCGGTCCAGCCCGTGCATCTCCCGCGCACTCTGGCGCAGTTCGGCGATAGCGCTGGCCGCCGCGTTTGGGTCTTTGCTGTCCGAGGCCGCGCTACAGTTGTTGAGTGCGGCGAGATCGTCCGAGTAGGAATGATGCGCGCTTTCATACAGGCGGCTGGCCAACGATTTGGCGGCGAAGCCGTGGGTAATACCTTCAAATTGTGCTGACTGGACCTGAATCTTGGGGGCGTACTTGTCGCAGGCGTTGACCAAATCGGTCAAGCCGTTCTTCTTGAGGGACGCCGCGGAGGCTGCTCCCAGAGCCTGGTCGAAGAGGCGTGCACTATTGCTCAGGATAGGAGCCACGGGGCGAGCGTAGGAGACCAACGCGGCGTCCTGTTTCCTGATCTTCAATTGCTGGGCGGTAAGCGTGCTGGTGGGTCTCGGCAGGGCCGTATGAGACACGCTGGGAGGCACCGTGGCGTCCGGTTTCGCGGTTGATGAGCCCGAGCTACGGAGCACGAAAAAGACCACAACAATCACGATGATGACGAACAGGACCACCAGGAGCAGGGCGCGACGCGACAGACTCGGCCGGCCTGGCGCCTTTTGATTCCTGGGAAGACCGCTAGCCACGAATGATCCCCCTCGAACCGTACCCCGGCGTCGTTGACCATCTTGTATTCACAGAATCTCCGACGGTGGAGCGAGATCCACTCCAACTGGAGCCTGCTCCTCCGTCAGATGATGCACACAGCATAACCCAGTCGAGGGGCCGGGCGTTAGTCTTCACCTTGGGCCTTGGTAAAGCCGGGTTGGCCGTCGAACTCATTCAGCTTTTCCAGGTGGGTCCAGCGATGGTCAGCCGCCACCCGGTGCAGGAGGTCGAACAGCATCTGGTCGTCCATCTCGTCACCGTCGCGTGGCACAAAGCGGCAGAACCAGGCATCCACGCAATCGGTCATGGCGCCGGTCGGTGTGTACACCTTGGTGCCTCGGTTAGAAATCATCTTTAGCGCCACCGGGGTGCCTTCGACCGCGTTCTCCAAGCTGTGGCCCAGTTCCTCGGCGCTCAGTGCGGATTCGAGAAAGAGGTCGACGCCGACCACGCGCCGCTGGTTGACGTGGACGAAGTCCGGCGCGGAGGACACCTCGGGCAGCTTCATCGGGCGGTGCTCGCGAACCGTCCAGCCCGCGGAACGTCGGCCCAGGTTGCCGATGATCGCATCCGTATAGTCGGTGGTCGAGGTTGCGCCCTCATCGCCGGCGATATCTCGCGTGCGGGTGCCCGACTCCAGCGTGGCCAGTACGGCATGCTCGATGTTCTCAGCCGCCTCGAACTCTCCGAGGTGACGCAGCATCATCACCGCAGTGAGAATCACGGCCGTGGGATTGATCACGTTCTTGCCGGCATACTTGGGCGCGGAGCCATGGACTGCCTCGAAGATGGCCACTTCACTGCCGATGTTGGCAGAGGGGGCAAAGCCGAGGCCGCCCACCAGGGCGGAGGTCAGGTCGCTCAGGATATCGCCGTTCATATTGGTGGTGACAATCACGTCGAACTGACTGGGCCTCTTTACCAACTGATGAGCGCAGTTATCGACGATGACGTGCCAGGCCTCGATCTCGGGATACTCCGGCGCAATGGCTTCAAAGGTGCGCTTCAGGGTGCCCTCGGTCAGCTTCATGATGTTCGACTTGGTGGCGCACGCAACGGACTTGCGCCCCTCTGAACGAGCAAACTCGAAAGCCAGCCGGACGATCTTCTCACAGCCCTTGGCTGAGATCAGCTTGAGGCACTGCGCCACGCCGGGGGTCTGCATGTGCTCAATGCCGGCATACAGGTCCTCGACGTTCTCGCGCACCACCACCAGGTCGATGCCCTCGCCGCTGAAACGAGTGGTGACGCCCGGCAGCTCACGGACCGGGCGAATGTTGGCATAGGTCTCAAAAAGCTTGCGCAGAGTCACGTTCGCGCTCTTCTCACCATAGCCAACCGGCGTGCCCAGCGGGCCCTTGAGCACCACGCGCGTCTTGCGGATCGACGCGATGGTCTCCGGCGGCACGCCGGAAGGCACCCCCTGCTTGAAGACGCTCTCGCCGGCGTGGCGAACCTCCCACTCGATGGGAGCACCGGTGGCCTCGACGATCTGTTGGGCGGACCCAACGACCTCCGGCCCAATGCCATCACCGGGGATCAGCGTGACCAGTTTCTTGCCCTGGGGGGTTATGTACATGGTGGAACTCAAAGCCTCTCTCCCATCCCTGAGGTGGACGTCGGTGTAGGGAAATGCTTCCCCAAGAAATTGCGGATGGTTTCGCGCCAAAAAGCCAGTTCACGACCAACGCGAGACGCTTTCACTGTAGGCGATGCCCGGAGAAGGGTCAAAGCGGACGCGGCAAGAGTGAACATTGCCGTGACGTCGACGTTGTTGATGACGCGCTGACGTCGGGTTAGCGGGAACATACAAGCGCTGTACGATTTTAGAAAGAAGGAAACATCCGAGGGCAAATGGGTGATCCAGAGGAATCTCCAGTGCGTATCTTCAATTGACCTCCTTATCCCTGGTGACCGCCCCCGCCGTGTACGCACTGCCCAGCGTACGCGGCGGGGGCATCTTGTGTTAATCAAGCATCGCGGCCAACTTTCTGACACCCTGAGCGATCTCCTCTTCCGGCAGGGACGCAAAGCCCATGAGGAAGTGCGGCCGCGCTGGGGGCTTGGAGTAATACGGCGAGGCCGGCCGCAAACCGATACCGGCTCCGGCAGCCACCATGGCAAGTTCCGCCTCGGAACCCGGCAGATCGAGCGCAATCAACATATTAAGCCCACCGTGCCGCTCACCGACCTCGACTCGATCGCCGAAGCAGGCCTGCAAGGCCGTAAGCAGCGCATTGCGGCGGTCGCGATAGAGACGTCGCATACGGCGTATATGTCGCTCAAAATCGCCGGAGCGAATGAACTCTGCCAGAATAGCCTGCTCCAGCATCGGCGCGCCGCTATCCCATAACGATTTAGCGGCCACAAACGGGTCCACCAGGTCGGGTGGCAGTACCAGGAACCCGATGCGCAGCCCGGCCAGCACCGATTTCGAGAAGGTGCCGCCATACACCACCAGGCCGTTGCGATCCAGCCCCTGCAAGGACTCCACCGGCCGTCCCTCGTAGCGAAACTCGCTGTCGTAATCGTCCTCCAAGATCAGGCACCCGGTCCGTTCAGCCAGGTCGAGCAACGCCAGGCGACGAGCCAGGGAGAGCGTAGCGCCCGTGGGATCCTGGTGAGAGGGTGTGACATGCACCAGTCGGTGCGCCGGCATCCCGGCCAAACGGTCGACCATCAGTCCTTCACCATCGACTGGTACCTGGGTCACCGTTAGCCCATGCGCCTCGAATGCCAGACGCGCAGCCGGGTAACCCGGATCTTCTACCGCTACTCGGTCGCCTGACTCGAGCAACAGATGAACCAGCAGATTCAATCCTTGCTGGATACCGTTCACGATGACGATCTGATCGGACGAGCAGTCCACCGCTCGATAGCGGCGAATGTGAGCGGCTACCAACTCCCGCAGTTCGGGATGACCGGCGGAGGGGGGATAAAAGAGCAGCCGCGTGCGGTCGCTGCTTAGGGCACGCTCGGCGGCGCCGCGCCAGGCGTCCCAGGGAAAGAGATCCTGAGCCACACGATGGGGTCGGAAGTCGTACTGAAACTCGTCCAGAGAGGGCGGACGAAAGAGTGCCTGGTAGTCCTGAGTGGCGATTCGCTCTCCCCAGTGAGAGAGACGGATCGGACGCCGAGCAGCCGCGCCCCGTTCTCCATCACCCGCCGGTACTTGCAGCGCCTCCTCGGGGAGATCGGGCGCCACGTAGGTGCCCGAGCCGTGCTTACCCTGGATATATCCCTCGGCCTGCAATTGGTCGTACGCCTCGGCAACGGTGGTGCGAGAGAGCGAGAGCTGTTCGGCCAGCACTCGGGTGGCGGGCAACCGGTCGCCGGCCCGCAACCGTCCATGCAGGATGGCCGAGCGAACGGCGTCGTACACCTGCCGGTGCAAAGCGATGGTGGAAGATGGGTCGATGGAGAGAGGGAGTTCCATGGTGGTCAAACGAGGCGCCAGAGACGTTCGCTAACTCTGTCCCTCGACCATCTCCACAAAGTATCGATGCAGGCGCGCATCGTCGGTCAGCTCGGGATGAAAGGAGGAAACCAGGAGGTTCCCTTGACGCGCCGCGACCGCGCGACCGTCGTCCAACTGGGCAAGCACGTCCACCTCCTGCCCCACCCGCTTGATCAGCGGAGCCCGGATGAAGACACCGTGAAAGGGCTCGCTGCCGAGCGCCGGCAAGTCGAGGTCGGTCTCGAAGCTATCCACCTGACGACCAAAGGCGTTGCGCTGCACGGTGATATCCATGCCGCCGATGGACGGCTGGTCCTGACCGGCGTCCTCGATCTGGTCGGCCAGCAGAATCATACCGGCACACGTGCCATAGACCGGGAAGCCGGAGCGCGCACACTGCTGGATCGGGTCCAGCAGGTCGAAGCGCCGGAGCAGCTTGCCGATAGTAGTGCTCTCGCCACCGGGAATCACCAGCCCATCGACCTGGTCCAACTGCTCGCGGCGCTTGACCATCACCGGCTCAGCGCCGGCCTGGCGCAGCATGGCGCCGTGTTCGGCCACGTCGCCCTGCAGCGCCAGAATGCCGACCCTGGTCATTACCAGCCCCGTGTGGCCAGCAGCTCTCGCTCCGGAATCTGACTGATCTCCAGGCCGCGCATCGCCTCACCCAGGCCGCGACTGGCCTCGGCCACGATCGCCGGATTCTCGTAGTGGGTGGTCGCCTCGACGATCGCTTTGGCGCGCCGGGCCGGATTATCGCTCTTGAAAATACCCGAGCCGACAAAAATGCCGTCCGCGCCCAACTGCATCATCAGCGAAGCGTCCGCCGGCGTGGCCACGCCACCCGCGCAGAAGTTGACGACCGGCAGATGACCGTTCTCGTGGACGTACACCACCAGATCATAGGGCGCCTGTAGGTCTTTGGCCTCGGCCATCAACTGCTCGCGCGAGAGGCACTGCACCTTGCGGATGCCGTCCATCACCGCGCGCATGTGCCGTACCGCTTCGACGATGTTGCCGGAGCCGGCCTCACCCTTGGTGCGGGTCATAGCGGCACCCTCGCCGATCCGTCGCAGCGCCTCGCCCAGGTCACGGGCGCCGCAAACAAAGGGCACGGTATAGGCGTGCTTGTCGATGTGATAGCGATCGTCGGCCGGCGTGAGCACCTCACTTTCGTCGATATAGTCGACACCCAGCGCTTGCAGAATCTGCGCCTCCGCGATATGCCCGATTCGCGCCTTGGCCATCACCGGAATCGTCACGGCGTTTTTGATTCCCTCGATAAGATCGGGATCACTCATGCGGGCCACCCCGCCCTGCGCCCGAATATCGGAGGGCACGCGTTCCAGCGCCATGACCGCTACCGCGCCCGCCTCCTCGGCAATCCTCGCCTGATCGGCGGTCACCACGTCCATAATCACGCCGCCCTTGAGCATCTGTGCCAGGCCGGCCTTGGCCCGCCAGGTTCCTGTTTCCATCTCGATCTCCTTGTACTCAACGAAGTAGCCCATACCCTTAGCATAGGCGAAAAGTGGACCACTCGCTAGGGTCAATTCTAGCAAAGACGGCCATGCCACTTTAGCGGCCCGCTGCATTATCCCAACAGGTTGATAGTGGGTTCGCGGAGTGCATGCGCCGAACTCCGTATCGGTACCTCGATACCTGTGACTGACTTCACCACAGCCTATTGTCCGGCTCCGAACGCGGCGCTCCACCCGCTCCCTTGCCATGCAACCTTGATGACGTAGCAACCAGACGAGGGCACGAAGGTGAGGGTCGGCGCACTGGAATTGTGCACAAAATGGTTCCGCACCAATTCAGACGGCCAGCCAACGACCGGGAGCGGAATCAACGGCTTGGGGTGAGCCTCCGGCAGCGGATTTCCGAACCAAACGCGCTGCTTGGTGCGGGGGTTCCAGCCATACAGGGAAACGTGTGCCGCGGCGCCAGAAGTTCACTCCCAAAAGATCTTTTGGGCGTAGCCGTATATGGTTCGAGTTCCAAAGGTCAACGTGAGGCGATGATTCTCCACGTCCCAAAGGCTGTAGCCCACGAGCGCTCCGGTCCCGATCCAGATGCCGGACGACGGCGGCCCGTCGCCGTGTACCAACTGCGGATTCGCTATTGGGCAGTTTGTCGGCGTCCGCCCCAGCGATGGGGCAACTCGCGGCAAGTGAGACGCGCGTAGCATGCGTACTTCCGCCAATACCGAAGCCGCTGCCGCCCAGAGCGCGAGTGTAGCGCGCAACACTGCAGCATAAGGCAATCGGAGTTCTCTCCTGGCCGCCGAGTTCGTGTTTAGCATATGGACATCCCCTCCGGTCACTTAGCGTGTGCCACCATCGCTACAACACGCAGCTCGAGATGGTTCCTCAGGTCATCAAGTATGTGCGCTTCCCCGAGTTATAAGCTGAATAGCAACATCACGTGTTTGCACAGGATCATAATGTGGGTATGGGTCCGGCGTTGAACGGAGCGGAGAGAAACGGCGAGCGCGCCACGGTGGGATAGCTGCTTGCACACGAGGCGCTGGTAAACGCGTCTGATTTCGACGGCAAGACGCCACTGGCGGTTGCCGTGGCGAACGGCGACGGCGATGCTGCCAGGGTACTGCGGCAGCACCGAGGCAGCAAGACTGCCTAACCGTGGCTGCGTACCGCTATACTCGTGCCAGAGACCATGTGATGACGCATCAAGCGCGGCGCAGGCGGCCGCACCATATCGTATGAATCGACGAGGCGACGACGAGCTTCTGCGGATTATCACCGTGCGCCGGGGCGCGGCCGGCGGCCAGGTGCGCCCCGCACTCCCCGATCTGATCGGAACCCGCAGCGTCCTGAGTTACTTCCTGCTTGGCCTATTAGCGGTGCTGCTGGCTCTCGTGTTCCGTGGGCTGCTGCTGGCCGCCCATGTCCACCTGAACATCTGGTGGTTCGAGGGCCTGGGACTGGGTGATGTGTACGGTCGTATCTGGAGCATCGAGCGTAATCTGTTTCTCGTCTTCACACCGCTCACCTACCTGCTGTTCACCGTCATCTTCTTCGCCACTCGGGCGCTGACCTTTCGTCCCGGCGCCGATGAGTCGGCACGGTCGGTCGATTCGCTGCTGACGCTGAGCGTCGGCTTCTTCGCCGCGTTAATCGCCATGCTGATTGGGCATACCATGGCCTCGGAGTGGCAACAATACCTGATGGCGACGCACCGCCAGTCCTTTGGGCTGGGTGACCCGCTGCACCACCTCGATGTCGGCTTCTATGTTTTCACCATGCCCTGGCGGGAAACGCTGGGCAACTACGCGGTGGGTGTGCTGCTGCTGGCCGGCTTCGAGCTGGCCCTGCTGGCCGGCGTCTACACCGCGACGTCTCCCTTCGAGACCATGCAGAACGACACGCGGCGCATGGTGGCCATCGGCAGTTTATTTGGCGCGGTGTTGTTTCTCTACCTCGCCTGGCGGAACTTTTACCTGAATCCGTTCGAACTGAACCAGCCCGGCACAGTCTACGGCGGCGGCGCCACCTTTGCTCATGCCTCGCTCTGGTGGTTCCCGATCGTGGGTGTGGTGCAGATTGTGGCAGCTCTGCTGCTGCTCGTCAATACCGGCGTCAGGCGGATAAGCCTGGCCAGTGTGGCGGCGCTGCCGGTCGCCGTCTCGATTTTCGCGGCCGCGGGCCAGGGTATCTTCCAGAAGTTTGTGGTGGCGCCGAATGAACTGAGCGCCGAGTACCAGTATCTCGGCTATACCCTCGGCTCCACCCGTCACGCCTACGGTATGGATCGATGGCACGCCCGCGAGTATACGCCACGATCACTGACCTCATCCGACCTGACCTCGAATCCGGCCGCGGTGAGCGATGCCCGCATCGCCGATACCGGCGCGTTTACCCAGGTGATGCGCCAGCGTCAGGAGAACCGAACGTATTACGGCTTTAACACCGCGGACATCGACCGCTACACGGTCAACGGCAAAGTACGGCAGGTGCTGCTGGCTGGGCGCGAGCTGGACTACACCAAGCTCCCGCTGGAGGCGCAGACCTGGGTAAACGAACATATCAAGTTCACTCATGGGTATGGCCTTACCATGGCTCCCGCCAACACGGTTACCCGCGACGGCCAGCCCAAGCTGTGGATTGAGAATGTGCCGGTGCAGGAAACCACCACCGGCCTGCCGGCTGTGATCGAGCCGCGCATCTACTTCGGCGAGAACACCAATAGCTGGATCCTGACCAACACCTCCACCACGGAGTTTGACTCGTCCACCGCCGATCAGGACACCTCCTATCGCTATCACGGCCTGGATGGCGTCACGGTGTCCGGTGGACTGAAGCGGCTCACGCTCGCGTGGCTACAGGAGGGTGGTTTCCCGTTTTTCGACAAGCTGAACATCAGCAACTATGTCAAGCCCGCCACTCGCCTGCTGCTACGCCGCAACATCTACGACCGCGTTCAGACGCTGGCGCCCTGGCTCCAGATTGACTCGAATCCCTATCTGGTTCTGCGCACCAATGGCACGCTGGTCTGGATGATGGATGGAATGACCACCAGCGACCACTACCCGTACTCCGATCCGACCAACGGCGTGAATTACATGCGCAACAGCGTCAAGATCGCGCTGGACGCCTATACCGGCCGGCCCACCCTGTACGCCTTCGATCCAACGGATCCGATTCTGCGTGCCTGGTCGACGGTCTTCCCCGGGCTGCTCCATCCCTTTAGCGAGATGCCGCCCGATCTGCGTGCCCACATCAAGTACCCCGACGACTACCTGAACTGGCAGGCCGCTGCCTACGGCCGCTACCACGTGACCGACGTCACGTCGTATTACAACGGCGACAACCAGTGGGATATCGAGCAGGCTAGCACCTACGACTGGAACATTGACGACGCACCGCAGGCGACGCTCAATCCGATCTGGACGGTGGCCCGGCTCTTTGGCGAGAAGCACGACAGCTTCTACTCCATCTTGCCCTTCTCAGTCCACGGGAAGAACACCATGGCGGGATATCTGGCGGCGGATAACAACACCTATACCGTGAATGCGCTGGACATGCCGCGCGGCGCCCAAACCATGGGCGTGACGCAATTCGAGAGCCTGTATAACCAGGCGCCGGCCATCAGCAGCGCACTCACCTTGCTCGACCAGCGCGGTAGCCAGGTAGTACCGGGTCAAATGATCATCCTACCGGTCGGCAAATCGCTGCTGTACATCAAGCCGCTGTACCTTCGCTCCGCCAGCAGTCAGACCTTGCCGCAGCTGGTTCGCGTGGTGGTGGGCACGCAGAACGAGGTGAACTGGGGCTACGGGCTGCGCGACGCGCTGAACAATCTGCAGACCCAGGGCGATATCTCAAACGTGTCGCCGAGCGGCACGACAACCGCTCAGCCCACGCCGGCGCCTACCACCGGTCCAGGAGTGCCCCCGGCAACGGGCGCCTACACCACCTTGAGTGACGCTCGATTGATCGCCCTGGCCGACCAGTATTACAGCGCTGCTCAGCGCACCCCAAGCCTCTCACAGAAGGATCAGGACCTGAAACAGGTCGGCACGATTCTGCGGGTCTTGATGAATCGGCACCCGAAGTAAATCACCGTTTCAGCCACCCACGCCAGGACAAACCGTGGAAAGTCCGTGCCACACGGCCCGGTACTACTGTAATACCTCCAGCACGGCGAAGACCTGTCCCCCACTGAGTTGATCCGGCACGGCCAGGCGCGTGAGGTACACGCGAAAGCTGCGATTCCCCAGTTGCGCGTTGCTGTAAGCCGGGGCGCCATTCTTGGCCACCTCCGGTGTGCCGTCTACCTTGACAGGTGCGTGACCGGGCATGGTGAGCAGGACGTAGTCAGGTGGGTCCGTTCGGGTCTCAAAGAGCTGAACCTGCGCGAACTGGTGACGCCCGGAAAGCTGGGGGCCGGCCCGAACCAGCGCGGCGCGCTCGTCGTCGGCCCAGTGGCTAAAGGTCGGGAAAAAGGCTGTTTCCTGCAGGTATGCACTGTTAGGCTGCGTGAGCATCGGAGTTAGTGCACGAGCGGTCCGCTGCAGGCTGCTGTCCGCGGCGGAACCTGCGGGCGACTCATAGATATGGCGCAGCACGAAGGTGATAACGAAGAGCACGACGATGAGGGCGAGCACGGCGCCAGTCGTCAGGAGCTTGGACGACCTTTCCCTGTCAGGCTGGGTTGCGGAAGGCTGCATGACCCACGATACACGTAGGCTACGCACCGTCCCGGCAGGTATGCTCGGATTGACTATGTCGCTCTCTCTCGTCTTGCGGTCCCGTGGCACGCTCTTGCTGGCCGGCATCAGTAGCGAGCTGATCTATCTGCTGTACTTTGTTCGGCAGTTTCCGCTGCTGCCGTACAGCCACCAGGATGTGGACATGGGCGGCATCAGCAACCACTCCCATGCGGCGTTCTGGGGCTTCGTGTACAGCTTCACCGCCCTGTTCCTCCTGCTGGGCATCGCCTACTCGAGTGGTCAGGACTGGCACGACCGCACCACCCTCTGGATCATTCTGGCCATTGGGGCGACGTTCGCGATCACCTTGACTTTTGTGTATCCGATCACCGCTATCGACATCTTCACCTACATCAACCAGAGCCGGATCATGTTGCACTACCATCAGAATCCGATCTTTGTCGCGCCCTCCACCTTCCCCTTCGATCCGCTCATGCCACTCTCCGATGGCTGGCGCGACAAGGGCGCGCCATACGGCCCGCTGGGCATTGTGATCAACGCCCTCTCCACCATCGTGGCGGGAGACAACCTGCTGGAAAATCTCATCCTGATCAAGTTGCTGTATTCGGCCATGGCACTGGGCTGCGCCTACCTGGTCCACCAGATCCTGGGCCGGGTGGCGCCGCGCTACGCTCTGGGAGGAGCACTGCTGGTGGCCTGGAACCCCCTGGTGCTCTTTGAGATCAGCGTCAACGGGCATAACGATGCGGCCATGATGCTGATTGCGCTGGTAGCGATTCAGTCCATGGTAGAAGCGGAGTTCGCGGTGGGAACCATCGCGCTGGTGCTCTCCGCCCTGGTGAAGTACGGAACCGCCCTCCTGCTTCCACTCTTTGTGGTCCACGCCCTGGCACACCTACCCACGAAACGGCGGCGCCTACGATACCTGGTACGTGCGGGAGCCGGCGCCCTGCTGGCCACGATTGCGCTGTATGCACCGTTCTGGGAAGGACCCAGCACCCTGAACCGCTCGTTGCTGGAGAACGACATGCACATCGAGTCGTTCAGCAGCGTTCTGCCCGGCATTTTGGGAGGAGGAGTCACGGTGAATGCCGCCGGCGTGATCGGTCGCGTGCTCTTCGTCCCCGTATATGCCTACGCCCTGTGGCTGGCACGAGGCGAGATCGCTGATCTGCTGCGTGGCTGCTTTCTCGCCTTCTTTGGCTTCCTGGCGCTCGGTGTGAGCAACTTCAAGATCTGGTATGCCGTATGGCCCTCCATCCTGGCGGCGGCGATCCCCAACGCCACCCAGCGGCTTGCGGCTCAGTTGCTGGCCTATGGCGCCACCATCTCTGCCACCTTCTACGCCTATGTCTGGGTATGGAACGATCTGCAAGACTTTTCGGAAGTCAATATTCGCGCGTACTTTCTGGCCTTTGCGCCGGCCGCGCTGGCTCTTGCGGTACTGTCCTTCAGGCGACGTGGGGTGGCCGAAGCGCCATCCGACCATTCGACCGCCTGACGCCTATCCAAACGCTTTCAGCCGCCCAGCAGTCGCACCTTTTCCGCCTCGAAGGCCGCCTCGGACATTTCGCCCGCCACACGCCGGCGCTCCAACTCATCCAGCGCTTCCAGAAGATCGCTGTCCCCACCCAGCATTCCTCGCCTCGCATCGAGATCGACCCGCCGCTGCAAGAGGGCATTCTCAATTGGCTCCAGCGCCGCCTGACGAGAACGCCGCTCAGCCGGCTCCTCCTCGAGGTCCTCTGCTGCGATGTCATCAACTGGCGGCGCCGCCCCTAACAGCACCATCATGACCGGCACGAACGCCACCAGCAGCACGATGAGAAACACCAGCACGAGTATCCAGACCATCGGTCCCATGATACGCCACTACCAACCGCCACACGTCCTCCTCGTATCATGAGCCGTGAGGAGGCGGGGAATGCCGAGCAGAACTATTCTGGCGGTGATGGCGCACCCGGACGACGCGGAGCTTACCTGCGCCGGCTCGGTCGCACGCTGGATTCGCGAGGGTGACCGCGCGGTACTGGTGGTCGCCAGCGACGGCGCTCGCGGCGGCAAACATCGGGACGCCGCCCATCAGGCCATGGCGCCGACGCGACAGGCAGAGCAGCAGGCCAGCGCGGACCTCATCGGCTTCGACCAGGCGGTGTATCTCGGCTTTCCCGACGGCGACATGCGCGATGAGGACGCCTTACGGGGTGCTCTGGTCGAACAGATTCGCCGAGTGCGGCCGGATGTTGCCATGGTCATGGATCCACTCACCGTTATCTTCCAAGACTCGTACGTGAACCACCGAGATCACCGCGTGCTTGGAATGGCGATGCTCGACGCGCTCTACCCAGCGGCCAGCAATGCCGGATACTTTCCGGAGCAGCTAGAGGCGGGATTACCGTTGCACAAAGTGCCCGAACTGCTGCTCGCCGCTACCGAGCGTCCCAACTACTGGGTAGACATCTCCGATACTCTGGAGGTGCGCTTCGAGGCCTTGCGCTGCCACGCCAGCCAGATTCGCCTCTGGCCCGACAACGGCGAAGTGGTAATCGAGCAGCAACGCCGGGAGGCCGAGACGATCGGCGCCGAACACGGCTTTCGTTACGCTGAAGCGTTCCGTCGCGTGGTAGTGAATCCGCTCACCTGAGAGCACGTGAGCGACCGGTGCGTGCGAGTGATCAACAGAGACGAAACGATTTACCATCTGGAGAGCTGCATCTCCGGCGGAAGGTACATAGGGATGGGCCACGCGCTTTACGCGGTGTGCACCAAACGCGCAGTCACCTTTCGTAGGCGGAGCGTCATTTCCACCCGCCTGGAGGCGGCGACTGAAAAGCGGAGCCGCTCTCGATCGCTGCCTGCCACCGCTTCGACGCGCCAGACGGGCGATTGTGGGACGCCGTCTAGCAGCACATCAAGCGTGGCGACGGTGCGGCGGCTGGGAAGGAGCAACGACACCTCCATGGTAACCTCGGGCGGATCGCCCCAGGGAAACTCCAGATGCAGCGTGCGGGCGACATCGTCCTCCGCATAGCGCAGATCAAAGGGCACCCTCCCGTACCACTTGCGGACGTTCAGGTGGGGCCAGCAGGAAGGGAGCTGCGGCTCGACGGTGATCCAGCGCCGCGGCACGTCGATGCGGACTCCGGCAAAGGCGTGTACCGCCTCAAGAAAGCCGGACATGCTCCACGCCTGATATTCCGGTCCGCGCGTGCCCGAGAGGTCGCAGAGCTCGCTGATGCCACCGATGCCGGCGCGGTCGAGTACGGCATCGACCTGCGGCTTCAGATACGTGCGATAGGCCAGGTCGGGTTCCCCGTACTTCAACTCGGCCTGCACAAAAAACTGCGAGAGCCAGTTCCACTCCACGCCGCGGTGATAGTTAAACTTGCCCATGCTCTGCATGCGGCGCCCCTGGACGTGGCGGCGATCACTGAGAAACTCCGGCGAGAAGACCCGTCCCCAATCCTCGGGCGCCAGAGTCCGAATGCCCTGATGGCCCGCCAACTGGCGGCGGCCAACGTCGCGCATGGTGCGCTCAATCTCGGGCCCAAGATCCAGGCCCACGCCAAAGCAGAAATAGGCATTCGGCGTGATCAGATCGCGCACCCGCTCCTCGTCGTCCAGGCTGTCGGCCGGCAGACCACGCACGTTAAAGCGCTGCAGCGCCAGCCAGGCGCCCGACTCGGCGGCTCTCATGCGTTCCTCCAGCGCCGGATCGGACGAGTACACCAGAGGTCGAAAGATACGAAGGCAGGCGATCCAGAGCATTTGAATTTCCACCGGGAAGCCATGCCGTGGGGTGTGAGGGGTGTCCATCCACGTCTCCCACAGGTACTCTGACCCGGTGGTGCGGCCGGAGGGCAGCATCCCTTTGACGGCGCGCTCCAGGCTGCGCTGAAAGAAATGCCGGACCATCGCGAGCTTTTCAAACAGCAATCCGTCGTCGCCCGTACAGCGCCAGTACTGATAAAGCCGCAGCAAGGCCCACAGGGTCCCATCGCTCGAATGATATGGTGGTTCCTCGCCGGCACGAATGCGCTGGGGCAGCCGCCCCGTCACCTCATCCTGTAGCTGCCAGGTGTCACGGATTACATCGCCGGCCAGGTCGTGGAATCCCAGGGTGAGCAGGAAACCCAACGCAATGTTTTCGTCGCGTTTCCACGAGTCATGGAAGTACTGGTTGCCGGCCAGAATCATAGTCGCCGGGCGACGCAGGACAGTGTCCTGAGCCACCGCATGCCGGGCCACCAGGGCATCCATGAGCCGGCTCAGCACCTGGACATACGCGACGTCAACGCGCGGCTGGCCGGTGGAGAGCGGGGCGCGCTGGGCAATCTCGCTCGCGCTGTCCCACTTCTGCACCCGGAAAGCCAGCAAGTTCTCGCGCAGCACGGTCACCTGCTCTAGAGCTTCCTCGCGCGTCCCGCCGAAGCCGTAGATAACATCGCCATGACCGCGCACCTGCAGGCGAACCGGCGCATACACCCGGCTACTACTCTGATCCCAAAGCGGCGCATGATCGGCTGCGTCGGGAGCGGTCGTCCCGGACGTTAGAAATCGGTGACGCTGATAGTCTTTCCGAAAGATCTTCCGACGCGGTCGAACCCATGGAGGCAGGAGATCGCACCGTGCGCCCTCTCCTACCACCTGTACCGCGGCATAGGCGCGAGACGGCACAACGGACTCGTCCGGCAAGAAGCTCTCTGTCTGGTCATCATAGGTTCCCGAGGGCAGCGCGTTCGAGACGACCACGCCGTCGGCGATTTCCTCAACCTGGTACCCATCGGTGCGATGATTGAGCGCCCGATAGAAGCGCAGGTCGAACTCCGGTTCGACGCTGAAGTCCAGGTCGCCGTTCAGTGTGCAGGCGAATCCCTGGATGCCATCCGGCACAAAGAATTCTTCCGTGCAAGCGCGGCCCTCTACGTCGTACTCGCGCCGTGCCCCGGTGAGTCCGAGCGTCAATCCCGTCTGCCGACGGTAGCTCAGCATGAAGTCTCGCTCGGCGTGCGCGCGCACCACCTGGCCCTCCAGGAATTTACGACCATAGAGATAGGCGCCGAACCATTTGTGCGGGTGGAGTGCCGACGAGGAGGCGCCGCAGGAGGCGGGTAGGGAGAGTGAGAACGCTCGCTTATTGCCAAGCAGAAAGGTGCGCCCCTTGAGGCGCCCAGCGGGGAGATGAAGGTCCCAGTGAGTGAGTTTTTCCATTTACGCCTTTACCGCATTACCCCCATTTCCGGCCGAGTCCGGCACCTGGCACTCCAACTCCAGACTATGTGCCACCGACGACAGGGAATACGCCAGCAGAACGATGCTCAGCGCTGCCAGTGGCAGCCACCAGCGGTGCACCAGCAGATTAAAGCTCAGGATGGTGGTACCCGAGAAGCCCAGCACGGATAAGAGGGACGGCAGGATCACGGGCGTGCAGCAGGTCATCGATGCCGTGCCGAGGACGGCGCCAAGGGCCGTGCCGCCGGTCTGGCGAGCGGTGGCAGCCGCCAGCCGAAATGCAAACACTTGCATCGGTAGCAGCAAACCGAACAGAGCCGCGATGACCAGCGAGGCGGCGATAATCAACGGCTCCATCAGCAGGTGAACGCTCCCATTCGCCAAGACCAGCACTTCACCCGACCAGAGAAGCAACCATGCGATAGCGAGAAATGCGACGCAGCCCACCACCGCATACGACGGCGCGCGGTAGACCAAACGAAAGGCCATGATTACCGTACTGACGCCACTATCTGCCGGATCACCGCGCGGCCGCATGCCGCCCGAGGATGCATGCCATCCGCATGACAGACCAGAGCGGTGAGCACGTTGGCCTCGGCATTGATGTCTTGCACGTAGGTGTCCCCGGCATTATGAGTGAGCGCGCTCTGCACCGCATTGAAGGGCTGCCCACTAATCTCGTCTGGGAGGATCGGCGAGCCGCTCATGGCATAGCCGCCCACCGCGACCAGCGGGATTCCGCCCGATGGGTCGTACTGACTGAACAACGCTTGCTGGTCGGCCGAGAGCGCTTGCAGCTGGTTGCCGCTCTGATCTTGCATGTCCCTCGCCACGAACGACAGATACTTGCTCTGATATGTCGCGTTGGTGAGATCAAAGGTGGGCACGCCTTGACCATTGGTAGTGCTAGTCATATGCGCGAAGCGGCCAAACTGGCTGAGGGACTTAACTATCGCCCAGCGCTCCACGGCGCAGTGAGGGCAATAGAGCGCCCCAAAAAAGACAAATTCCGCCTTGCCGCCCTGGCGCAGGACCGATCCGGCCTTGTGGAACTGACCGGTTGGGGTAGGCGGTGTCGCGTCGGTGGGCGCGCCCAGGGTCGCCGCCACCGCACTGGTCGGGGTGGTGCTGCCATAGCCGTGCATAGCCACCACGACGGCGCCAATCAGCAGTAGAACCGCCGCCACACCACCACCCAGACGGAACCGTCGCCGGCGAGTGGTAGTTTGCTGGCGGATAAGGTCCGCGCGATGCTGCAACTCCCGCTGCCGCTGTTTCTCTGCCTGCTTGTCTGTCTTGCCTGTAGCCTTTGCCATTCATTCACTCGCTTCATGGTTGTTTGCTCTATTGTACCGGCGTATTCATGCTAAACACGCCCGCAATCGTTACGAGTGTATTACGGTTCGCGCTGTGCCGGTTCTACTCCTTCCGACCTAGACCTTTTCACCCAGAACTTCCTGAGAAAATCCTTAATTTTAGGGGGTGTACAGATGAACAACCATCCTCTACAATGAGCATCGTAATCGGATGTAATCAGAGGAGAAGTCATGCGGCTGCGACGCGCCAAATCGGCCATCTTGGGCGGCGTTCTGACTCTAGCGATCAGCATTATCCCGGCTCATGCTTCGGTGCGTACGGACCAGCGCGCCGTGAATTGGAACCAGCACGACACCGCGGTTTACGTCGTCTCGACGCTCAACCTGCTGCGCACGCACAACGGGCGCCCGTTCACCAGCATGTGGGAGCGCAGAGGCCGTGTAACGCACTTTGACATCTATGCCGATGGTTCGCAGGACAATCTGTACTTTATTGAGATGAAGCGATCGGACAACTCAATAGTCGGCGCTCTCGCCTATCAAATGGGGTGGGACAAGCCCCGGACGGTCACGCCGAGCATCACCAAGTTCCACATCCCCTCCGCCCCAGACCGGGTGATCCAGAGCTATCAGAGCGATGTCAAAACGCCGATAGGGTCGTTTACCACGACACTGCCGACTTGAGTTGAGCATCCACCAACAACCAGAATAACTGGACCCGGCGGAGCTTCATCACCTGCCGACAAAGGAGGTGTGGCATCGATCGGCAGGAACGAAGGCAGCGCGAGCGCGAGGCTCGGGAGGCAGGCAGGCTTCCATCGGGGCAGGCGCTCACCGATAAATGGCCCGTGTTTTCCGCCAGCGGGATTCCGCGCTTCGACCCTGCTACCTGGCGGTTTCGAGCTACTGGGTTGGTCGAGAACGAGCTGGACCTGACCTACCATCAGTTCCTGGATCTGCCCCACGTCGAGATACGCAGCGATATTCACTGCGTCACGCGCTGGAGCAAGCTCGACAACCTGTGGGAAGGTGTCAGCTTCCGCACGCTGGCCGGGATGGCAAAGCCATTACCCGAGGCCGATTTTGTTCTCTTTCGCTGCATGGTCCCCTACAGCGCCAACCTGCCCCTGGAAGCCTGCATGCAGGACGATGTCCTCTTCGCCCATAGCCACGACGGCATACCGCTGCTGCCTGAGCACGGCTGGCCGCTCCGTTTGGTCGTACCCAAGCTGTATTTCTGGAAGAGCGCCAAGTGGGTCAACAGCATGGAATTCATGGATCGGGACCGGCTCGGCTACTGGGAGAAACTGGGCTATCACAATGAAGGCGATCCCTGGAAAGAACAGCGGCGCTCACTGAACCTCGGGCTGCGCATTCCCAGGCGGTTTCGCGGAGGATGAGGTGAAGGCCCCTTGATAGGACACGGTAGTATCAATGAGAGGCCCTTCCGCCTCAAGCCTTTTCGCAGGCGGTACCTGTGGCGAATCTCCGTCCCGTCCGACCAGAGCCTCCCGAACAGTCCCCGCCGAGCTATGGGTCATGGTTCCGCTGGCTACTGCCACACCGGCCACACCTCGGCGAGTCGCTCCCAGCGCTGGCCTCGCGTGACTTCCGCATCTTCTGGCTGGGCCAGCTCGTGTCACTCACTGGGACCTGGATCCAGAGTGTGGCGCAACAGTGGTTGGTGCTGCAACTGACCCACTCGGCCTTCAAGCTCGGCTTGGTGACAGCGATACAGTTCACGCCGCTGCTGGTCCTGGCGCTGATCGGGGGCGCTATCGCCGATCGGGTAGACAAGCGCAAACTGTTGCTGATCACCCAGGTCGTGTCGATGCTGCTGGCCCTGGGCCTGGGTACGCTGGTGAAGACAGGCGCCGTTCAGTATTGGCACGTCCTGGTCTTCGCCGGGCTGCTCGGCATCGTGAACGCCTTCTACACGCCGGCTCGTCAGGCCTTTGTGCCCGAGTTGGTCGACCGGGACATATTGATGAATGCCGTGGCGCTCAACTCCGCAATTTTCAACGGCGCCCGCGTGGTGGGACCGGCAATCGGCGGGCTCCTGATCGCCACGGTGGGGCTGTCGCTGAACTTCTATCTCAATGCGCTCAGCTATGTGGCGGTCATCATCGGGCTTTTGGTGCTCCACACCCGGCCAAAAGTGACGGAGCGACCACGCGAAAGCTTGTTGAGCAACGTGCGCGAAGGACTCAGCTACGTCACGGCCACTCCGGTGGTGTACACCATTTTGGCCCTGATCGGGGTGACCAGCCTCTTCGCGCTCAACTTCACCACGCTGGTGCCGGTCTTCGCGCAAAAGGTTTTGCACGTCGGCTCCAGCGGGTTTGGTTTTCTACTGGCCTCCATGGGTGTCGGCTCGCTGGCCGGCTCGATCACCATTGCCTTCCTCAATCGGCGGGATTTAGCGCGGCGGTTTATCTATTTCGGCGCCACGGCCTTCTGCATCGCCGAGATTCTCTTCGCGCTCTCCCACGTGTACGCGCTGTGCGTCGTTCTGCTGATGTTCGTGGGCGTTTCCCAGACCCTATTCACCACCACGGCCAACACGCGTATTCTCTCGCTGACGCCCAGCCATCTGCAGGGCCGCGTGATGAGTGTCTATTCCCTGATGTTTCTCGGTATGACTCCATTCGGCAGCTTTCTCTCGGGCCTGGTGGCGGAGCGCTATGGGGCGCCGTCAGCGTTTATCGGCGGCGCAGCCATCACCCTGGTCTTCACGGGGGTGGTCTTTGCGCTCCATTCCTCCCAGCGGACGCCGGAGCAAGTCGAGAAACGGGCTCAGTCGAAATCCTGACCTATCCGGGCGCCACGCTCCGCTTCCCCGCCCGTCGGCGCCGGAGTCCGCGGTTCCCGGCGCGGCCCGGCAGCCGATGGAACCGCGGTGGGCACGTGCACCATCGTCCCTACCCAGAGGGCGATAAAGGCTGACAGCACGGCCGCGGTGAGGAAAACTGCTCGAATGCCCGCCACCGCAACGACTCCGGCGGCGGTGAGCGGTCCAACACCGAAGCCAAGGGAGGTGGCGCTGCCCATCAGTCCGTATGCGGTGCCGCGCTTTTCGGGGGGCACCAGGGAAGCAATCAGGGCGCTCGCGCTGGGCAGGATGGCGCCCAAAGCCAGGCCGATCAAAATGCGCAGCACGGCGAGTTGCCAGGTGGCATTGACGAAGTACTGCGGCACCGACAGGATAGCGGCGATAATCGCCGCCGTGACAATCACCCGCTGATACCCGATGCGGTCGGCAAACGAACCGGTCACCACCGAGCTGATCGCCCCGGCAACGCCGGCGGCAGTGAAGACGAGACCGGTGAGCGCGGCATCGTGCCCGCCCGGCCCCTGCAACATCTGAATGAACTGCGGCAGGATGGGGAACACCACCGTGACACCGAAGTTCACCGCGAACATCGCCGCGGCCATGGCCAGCACCGCGGACGAGTTGATGGCATCGCGCATTCCTCTCCAGAACGACTGGCGCGCGGAACTGGTCTCACGCACGGGGCGCTTCTCCTCCTCCACCAAAAACGTAATCAAGACTCCAGCAACAAAGAGAATGCCGCCAGCCATGGCAAAGGAGAAGCGAAAGCCCACCGCGTCGGCCACCAATCCCCCGCCCAGCGGCCCGAGCGAGGAACCAAGATAGACTGCCGTCTGCATCACTCCCAGGCTGAATCCGAGACGCTCCTTGGGCACCTGGGAGGATACGAGCGCCTGCGACGCGGTGACCGTCCCGGTGAAGACGCCCTGCAACATCCGCAGAGCGAGCAACTCGTACACATTTTGAACCAGTGACGAGAGGCCGATCAGCACTGCGGCCGAGAAGGCGGCGCGCACCAGCATAATCTTTCGGCCATGCCGGTCGGCCAGCACTCCCCAGATCGGCGATGAAACCGCCATGCAAATCGCCGAACCGCCTGCCAGCAGACCGGCCCACAGAGTAATGTTCGTCTGTCCATGGACGCCCAGTTGCTGGACGAAAAGAGGAAGGAAAGGTAGCACGAAGTTAAAGCCGACGATGCACAGCATCTGGGCCAGGGCAGTCGACCACAGTGTACGCTTCCAGACCGGCATCTAGGCGTTGACCGCATCCAGCAAGGCCGGCTCGCCAAAGCCACTTCGTCGTGTATCACCCAGACCCGTGAGCACCTTCAGCGCCGGGGCATTCACTACCCGCGAAACCGGCAGCGAAGCAGGGTGGCGATGGCGGCGAAGCCATCTTCCCAGGTGATCTTCTTTCCTTCCTCATAGGTGCGCCCATAGTAGGAGATCGGAACTTCATAGACGCGCAGCATGCCGCCGCGGAATACCTGCGCCGTCATCTCAGGCTCGATGCGGAAGTCGTTAGAGCGCAACTGAAAGCTATCGACGACCTCGCGGCGGAACACCTTGTAGCCGGTTTCCATATCGGTCAGCGTGGTGTTGAACAGAAAGTTGGTGAGCAGGGTGAGCACCCGGTTCCCAACCAGATGCCAGAAGAGGTAGACTCGCTGCGGCTGGCCACCCGAAAGTCGAGAACCGTACACCACGTCGGCGCGGCCCAGGAGGATCGGCTCCAGCAGCCGCGGGTACTCGCGCGGATCGTACTCCCCGTCGGCATCCTGAATAATGATGATGTCCCCCGTCAGCGCCGCGAACCCCGTGCGCAGTGCCGCCCCCTTGCCGCGATTCCGTTCGTGCAAAATGACGCGCACCTCTGGCCTATCGTCATAGCGAGCCAGAATCTCCCGCGTGTGGTCGTGCGAGCCATCGTCGATCACGATCAGTTCGCGGTCTATCTCACTGCCGTTCTGATCCCGCAGTTCGACAGCCAGCACCGCGTCGAGCACGCCGGCGATAGTGCGTTCCTCGTTATAGGAGGGGATAACGATGGAAAGTTTCATATGCCCTCAGCTTACTGTCTCTCGGGGCGCCGTCCACGGCAACCATGGCAACACAGCATTGGATAATTTCTCCCTTCCTTCAGGTTAAAGGACGGCCGGCGCCCCCGTCCTCCGCGATGTATCGGTCGCTCTAACCCGTGTGGCATTGTCGGGTACAATAGCGGCACAACGCGACGAGTGCATGGGACACCGATGATTCCCGATCTGAATACGTATCAGTGGCTACTACGAGCCATCGGCGCCTACCTCGACGAGGAACCGAGTTGCCGGATCAGCCTGGCCGAAGTCTCGGACGGCTTTCTGGTACGCCTGCAACGCGCTCTGCACAAGCTCGAGCCACAGGTCGAGCATTTCAAGCGAGAAACTCTCCTTGAACAGTTGGAAGCGCTGCGCGGCTCCCATCGGCCGGCAACGCAAACACGCCACCAGGGAATTTGGTCTTCCTTCCCGAACGGGCACCAGGATTTTTTTCGCGCCCTGGGCTACGAACTGGACCAGTCTCTGGCGCGCGGCATTTTGATCGATGAGCTGGAAGACGGCATTGTCGTCACCTATAGCGCTCCGGCTGAAAACGACGGGTCGGCCTATAAGAAGCGCATGATCTATCTCGGCCTCAGCGACATCGAGACGATTCTCAACGCCGCCTTTGAGCGACGCGGCAAGCCACCGGCTTCCCCGTCCTGAGCATCGAGCGCCTGCCGGCATACAACCGAACAGAGAGGGGAGAGTATCGGTGGAAGGTTATACGGAAGTTGGGGTAAAAAAGTGAGGGCGAGAATCCCTCGCCCTCACCAGAACCACAGAACGCGATTTTACTCCGACTTCTCGCCAACTGCTTGCTTGAGTCGTTGGCCGGCCCGAAATGTCGCCCTCTTCCCAGCCGCGATATCGAGCGGCGCACCGGTACGCGGATTGCGTCCTGTACGCGCCTTGGTCTCGGTGACGCTGAACGCGCCGAAGCCAGTGAGCTGAATATCGTCCCCCTTGGCGAGCGTATCGCTAATACACTCGAGAACCGCGTCAAGAGCTCGACCTGCCTGTGCCTTGTTCAAGCCGGCCCGATCGGCTACTTCCTGCTCCAGTTCCGCCTTCTTCATCGCTCTACCTCCTTCTGGTGGGTCGTCATCCAGGTATTATCATACCGGCTTCGGTCAAGTCATACCATTTTTGGCTGAAATCCGCCGAATCCATGCCGGAGGACGCTATTCTCCCTGTTCGTTGCGCTCCGCCACCCACCGCTCGACTGGTACCTCTCGATCGAAGCGTTTCGGGGTGCGTCCCTGAATCACCGCCATCACATTCTTGAAGCCATGCTTTCGACCGAAGTCGACGATGACCCGCAACCCCTCGTCGCGTGTCTGGGCTCGATCCCAGGCGGCAAGAATTTCCTTGCCCACAGCCTCGAATTCGTCACGAGAGAGACCTGCCACGATTCCTCCTGGAGTTAATTGGGGTGGGCACGGAATGAATGGGACCAGCTCTCCAATTCAACGCCGAAGACGAACTCGCGGCTCAGGCGCTCTTCTCCGTCTCAACTTCTGGCTGCTTGAGCGGGACCTCAAAGTCGCCGGCCCGGTAGCGCGTGGCCCGTTCGGGCAGACAGCGCGTGCAAATATGGTGAATAACCGGGGTCGTGGCCGGCTCGATAAAGATATCTTCGGCGCCACCGCAACGATAACAAAAGGTGGGCGCACCGGGAGATGGCATGAGGTGATGGCCATGAATCGAGCGGCATGGCTCGCACATCATAAACTCGACCACCACCTTCGGTTTCTGCAACTTCGAACGGCTCTCCAGTTGCGTACCACACCCCTTGCAATAGACAAAGGTATCGGCGCCGGGACGCTCGTCTGGGGCAAAAAATTCCGGCTCATGTTGGGGGCGGTTACTGGTGGGTGGCACGCTATTTTCTCCCTATTGCTTCGGCACCCACACGGTCCGCCTGCTCTTGACTGAAAGGGGCTTGAGTGCCTACACCCAGTTTACGATGAATCGCCCGTAGATATCCACGGGATGGGGACAAAAGACGGTGCTCTCGCTGAAGCGTTTGACGCGCCGCTCCTGCCCTTGCTCCAGTACGTCGCCATCCGCTGGAAGTCCACATCTGCTCTGCCGTGCCTTTCCCCACCACTTCAAGGCGTGGAGAGGATCGTTCCGTACTGCCCAACCGCGTAGCAGCTAGTGGGAGCGACGCACCGGACGGCGTTTACCATGTTGAGCGTTGGAGTCTCCTGGCGCCTCCAGGTCTGTCCACCGTCCAGTGTGATCTCCACTGCGCCGGACAGACCTACCAGGTAACAGGTCGTCCGAGTAGCACATGTTATGTCGCGCCATGCCCCGGCCGGCAGCACGCCTCGCTTCTGCCACGTGCGCCCTCCGTCGTGTGTGAGCAGAGCAGGACTGGCCGGCGTGTCTGAGAACGGCCACACCAGGGCAACACAGTCCACCGCCGTGCGGCAGGCGAGGCTAAATGGAGATGGATCGGTGTTGGTGCGCGACCACGTGCGACCACTATCCCTGGTACTGACAATGGCGCCGATGTTACCGGTCGGGTGCGGCGGCGGCTCGGATGGACCAATAGCGGCAACATAGCAGATGCTCGTGGTTGGGCAGCGAATCTGCTGTACGAGGTAATTTCGACCAGAAAGAGGAGTGTGCTCGTTGATCCAGGTCCGTCCTCCGTTATGCGTCACCTGCATCGCCCCTCGATGGCCACCCGCGTAACATACGCTGCTGCTGGGGCAGGCCACCACCGACATCCCCGGCTCCAACACGGACGACCAGGTTCGACCCCCGTTCCTGGTTGAGACGACACCGTGGTGCTCGGTTCCGGCGTAGCAGATCATCACGCCGGGACAGGCCAGCGTCGTGAGCGGTGCGCTGACCCGTGGACGCGGCACAGCGCTCCACCGTCCATTCCCGTTCGTCATTTTCACCACGGATTGGGAATCTCCCACGGCGTAACAGACGATCCTGGAGGGACAGGCAAGCGCGTGCAGGGCAAAATACGGACTCGTGACCGGCCCTGGAACCGCGTTGCGGGTCTCCTTCACCCTGGTCGCCCATCCGTCCGAGGTCCGCACCACCGTGCCGGCAGGGCCGGCAGCAATGCAGTGCGAGGGACCGGCACATCCGACAGTCATGGGGTTAGCCGGGAGAGGTCGCAGTCGTGTCCAGGTGCGCCCGCCGTCGATGGTGGTGAGCAAGATGCTCTGTACCCTACCGTTGTCACCTACCAGAAAGCAGACCAGCGCGGTGGGACAGGTCAGGCTCCCGCCCCGAAAGTAGCTGTTTGCTGGAAAGTGCTGCTGAACCCACGATCGTCCACCGTCGTTGGTCTTCACAATCGAGGGCGCATCTGTCACCCCTCCATACGCAGTGACCGAGCAGATGGTCGCACTGACACAGGCCACGCTACCCAGTTGCGCCCCCGAGCGTTTGGCAATGCCAACCGGATGAATAAGCCAGGTCGCTCCGCCATCCGTGGTGACGGCAACCGAGGGTGGCGGTGACGTGACCAGGGCGGTATCGAGCGACCCGTAGCAGACATCGGCGCCGGGGCAAGAGAGACTGACGACCTTCCAGGGGAGAGTGCGGCTCGACCAGGTCTGGCCGCCGTCCCTGGTAGTGAGGAGTGCGTCAGCGTATGGGCCTGAGGCATAACAGACGGTACGGCTCGGACACGTAATGTCGTTCAGCGGCGGCTCCTGACCCGTCCTCAGCCGCCGCCAGGTCTGTCCACCATCCACGGTGCCAATGATCGTATTGCCGGCTCCGCCGAGATATCCAATCGCGTAACAGGTAACGCTATTCGGGCAGGAGAGGCTCTGCAGCAAGCCATTCTGTTTGTCATACGTCGTGCGCCACGTCTGTCCGCCATCATGGCTCACCATTATAGTGACGCTTCCGACCGCGTAACACGTCCTACTGTCCGGGCAGGCCACCGCGGATATCGTATTACCGTGCGGGAGCGGATTCTGCCAGCGCCACGGCGTAGCGCGGGGAACCGGTTGACCGGTATACGTTTTCATTGTTTCCCGCGCCATAACCACGGCACGAGAAGGGTGCGGCTGCCAAACCGACGGGAGATCCGCAGGCGGAAGCATCAGCGCACACAGCAGGGCCACCAGCCACAGCTTCAGCCCCATCGTTCCCCCTCGTTACTCGGATTCGGATACCCTCTACCTCGTCAACGTCCGGCCGCTCGATTTTGTTACACCACTGTCAATATCCATGCCATCTCCTCACTCGTCCACCAAGGCAAAGCGCAGGTCCATCTCTGGGACGGCGCTCAGAAAGGCAATGAGCAGACGGACCGCTGGACCACGGATCAGTGAAACTATCACGTGTTCGCTGCACGTATCGCTTCGGCGGCGCCGGCCCAGCGGTTTGGTCCTTCTAGACGGTATTGCGCGGCCACCGGCGGGCCGGTCAAGAGCGGTAAGAGCAAAGACGGGTGCCGCCAGAGATGGGGACGCACGCCGATCTCCCCGCCAACCTGGTCGAGATAGGGAATGAGCCCCACGCGCAGCAGAGAATCACCTCGCCGTTTTTGTGTCTGGCGGCGCCGCTCGATCTCCTGATACATGGCGGCGGGCGACGGCAACTGCGCCTCACCGATCAGCACCCGTGCCGCCCAGCGAGCCTGCATCTCCAGGATGGGAAAGATCGGTCCCTGCACCCGGCAGACCCCGATAAAGGCCAGCGAGGGATGCGCCGGTGGAAACACCAGACGGAACAATCCGCCGCCCGCCTCGGTCCAGGGATGGAGCACCGGGGACAGAAACGGGAAATCCAGGTCATACCCGGTGCAGAACATGACCGTGTCGGGACGCTCCCGACTGCCGTCCGCGAAGACCGTCTCGGCGCCCTCGAATCGAACGGTGTGGGGATGGACGCCAATATCGCCGGAGATAATGCGGGATAGCAGATCCTCACTGGTAACGGATGGCGCGGTGGCCGGATCAAAGGGAACGTTGGCGCGTTCCCACACCGCCGCCGGGTCCTCCATGCCACGCCGTGCGTACTCATGCAGGAGGCGTCGCCGGCTCTGACGTGCGCGTACCGACTGGGGCAGCAGCAGTGTCAGGCGGGTGCCGCGATGATCGCGCGGTGGGCCATGGACCGTGCGCGGCGAGACCCAGGCGCCACGGCGGACGCTGAAGGCGACGCGGGCCGCGGCGCCCAGCAGGTCGGTAGCAATGTCGACGGCGCTGCTGCCCAGTCCCACCACCAGCACCGTCTGGCCGGCGAACTCCTCGCGCGTGCGGTAACTCATGCTGTGCCGGACCTGGCCGGTGAATTTGCGCTGCCCTGGAAGGACCGGCATAACCGGTCGGCGGAAGATTCCGCTGCACACCAGCACCGCGTCGAACCTCTCGATCGACTCCCGTCCATGGACGTGCACAGCCAGATCCCATTGGCCACCGCTCACAGGCCGGAGGGAGCGCACCTCGCAGCCAAAGCGAATGGACGGGAGCAGATCTGCGCCGTAAGCGAGGAGGTAGTCTTCAACCTCCGCCCGTCCCGGAAAATCCGACAGACCCGCGGCAAACGGGACGTTTGAGAAGGCAGTGATCTGTTTGGAGGTATTGGTGCGCAGCGAGCGATAGGCCGGCCCCGCCCCATCCCGGCGATACACCCAGAGACCGCCGGCTACCCCGGTTTGCTCCAGAAGCACCGGCTCCAGCCCGACCTCGCGCAGCGCCCGGCCAGCGGCGAGGCCTCCCGCCCCCGCGCCAATAATGGCCACCCGCCTCACTGCAGAGTTCAGCCGGACATCCCCTCACTCACGCGTTACCCATCCCCCCATGCCGTCCTGGCTGTTCCATGCCGGTATCCGATTGCCGCGCTCTTCACTCTACCCGCGTCCGTCCGTTCGCCCGGCCCAATCGCAAGCGACAAACTGATGAGGAGTGTCGCTCTTCGTTTCAATTGTCTATAGTGAATTGTGCCGAGGTCGTGACTGATGGGGGAGGAGACGGCGACTGTGCCGGTGCTGCGGCTCGGATTATTCGGCGGCTTTCGGGCCGCGCTGGACGCGGCTCCGGTGCCCGACAGCGCCTGGGAGCGGCCGGCAGCTCGCCGGCTGGTCAAACTGCTGGCCGTGGAGCCGCCCCATCGCCTGCACCGCGACCAGGTACTGGACCAGCTCTGGCCCGATCTCGCGCCGGATGCGGCCGTCAATACACTGCGTAAAGCGCTGCATCAGGCCCGGCGCGCGGTCGAGCCGGAGGCACGTCGGGCGAGCGCCACCTACTTCCAATTCCAGGACGAAACGCTCTCGCTCTCCGCGTCCGTCTGGATCGATATCGATGCCTTCGAATCGCTCGCGGCGCATGCACTCCGCAGCCACGCCCGACCCCAACTCGAGGAGGCACTGGCAGCCTATGGAGGCGCCCTGCTGCCCGAAGATCAATACGAGGATTGGGTGCTGCGACGACGAGAGGAACTCGATCGCACGCAGCGGCTCCTGCTGCACGACTACGCCGCATCGCTGACGGGCGCTGGCGAGCACGACCGAGCCATCGCCCAGCTGCGGCGGTCCCTGGCCATCGATCCGCTTCAGCAGTAGTTCCATCGGCAGCTGATGGAACTACTGCTGACGGCCGGTCGTCGCGAGGAAGCGGCCCAGCAGTATCAGCTGTGCCGGGAGCTGCTCGAACGGGATCTGGGACTCGAACCAGCCGAGCAGACCGAAGCGCTCTTCAAGCAGGCGCTGGCTCCACGCCTGACGGTAGCCGAACCGATGCTGCCCGTCAGTATCCGACGGGCGCCGGCAACGCCACTCATTGGACGCGAGGAGGTCTCTCTGCTCCTGGACAACGCTTTGCAACAGGTGACCAATGGGCAAGGTGAACTGGTGCTGGTGAGCGGCAGTATCTGGCCGCGCGCTATCCGGAATTAACGCCCCTGGTGCCTGCCTTGCCGGCCGGCGAGCAACTGCCGGCAGCCATGGGCGACGGAACCAAGGCGCGCGGCCGGCTATTCACGGCCATCGTCCTGCTGCTGGACGAGTTGGGGGCGCACCGCACCATGGTGCTGGTCTTCGACGACTTGCATGCCGCCGATCGCGCCACGCTCCAGTTGGCCGAGCATCTCATTCGCTCGTTGCCCGATCGGCGCTGGTTACTGTTGGGAACCTACCGCCGGGAGGAGGCGATCTCCGGCAGTCCACTGTCCCGGCTGGTGTCCTGGGCGACCCGTGAGGGCCTGGGACGGCAAGCAGGGCTCTTTCCCCTCTCCCAGGCCGACAGCGAGCGTCTCTGCGCAGCGCTGCTGAGAGCGACCGTGGACCGCGCCGTCATGGACGAGCTGCATGCGCTCTCGCTCGGCAATCCGCTCTTTTTGCAGGAGCTGATACAGGCCAGACAGGAGTCGGGCGCATTGCTCTACCGCACTGGGCAGTGGGTTCGTGGCGAGGTGACTGCCGGGCGGGTGCCAACCGGCATCCAGGATCTGGTTGATACCCGTGTCCTGGCCATGGGCCTAGACGTGCGCCGCTCGCTGGATACCCGGGCGGTGTTGGGCATGCAAAGCGAGTACGAGTTGATCCAGGTAGTGACCGGCGCGCAGGAGGAACGCTTGCTGTCCGCGCTGGACGATGCGGTCGAGGCACACATACTGGACGAGCATGACGAGTGCTATTCCTTCCGGCATCCGCTGTTCCGAGAGGCGCTCTATCACCGTCTCTCGCCGTGCCGCCGCCGGCAGATCCACCTGAGGGTCGCACAGGTGCTGACCCGGGAGCGGCCGGACGATGTGGAGGCGCTGCTCTACCACCACCGCGCCGCCGGGCATCAGGAAGAAACCATCACCTACCTGGGTCGCGCCGGTGATCGGGCTCAATCGCTGTTTGCTCATGACGTGGCCGAGGGCCACTACCGGGAGCTGGTGAAGGCACTCGACCGCCTGGGGGGCGGAGAGGACGCGGCCCAGGCCCGAGTCACGTTGAGTACCGAACTAAGCGCGCTGGCTCGGTACGACGAGGCGGTGGAGATGTTGGAAGAGGCGATCTCAGGGTTCGAGCGGGACGCCCACGTCGAGCAGGTGCTGACCGCAACCGCCGAGTTGGGCCGCGTTCACGTGGCCCGAGGAAGCCTGGCGCCCGGGCTGGAGCGGATCCAGCAGGTCGTGCGGCGCTACGGCGACCGTTCGCCCACAGCCGGACTGGTTGCCCTGCTCATCGTGCAAGCATACCTGACCTTCCGGTTGGACACTTACTGGCCGGAGGCGGTGCAGACGGCGGAAACAGCGGTCCAGGTGGCACGGTGTGTCGACAACCAGGATCTGCAAATCGAAGCGGAGATGCGTCTGTTTACCGCTCTGGCCGCCAGTGATCGGAATAACGAGTGCGACCGATTGCTCGAGCACCTCCTGCCGCACGCGGAACAGCACAGTTACCCGCAAATACTGGCCAGCTCACTGAACTCCGCGGCCGGCTTCTGCGCCACACGCGGGGAGTTCGAGCGAGCGGCCCGGTATTTAGAGCAGACCGTCCAGATTACGGCGCGCATCAACCTCTGGGATCAGAACGCGTTCCAGCGCGCGTATCTGGGCAACGTGCTTTTCTACCAGGGACGATGGGAGGAGGCACGACGGCATCTCGAAGCTGCCATGGAGGCTGGGCGTGAACTGGGCGAAGGGTACTATGCACAGTATCGGTTGCTGTATCTCGGCGAATTGGAATTAGCAAGCGGGAACGATTCGCGGGGCCGCTCGTTGCTGATGCGCTGCCTCGACCTGAGCTACCGCCTCGACGATGTCATGACTCCGATCCTGGCCCGGCGCGTACTAGCTCTGCACGGTCTGCTGGACGGCGAGCTGGAAAAGGCGATGGAGTGGTTGGCCCCCTACAGTTCGGCGCCGCGCAGCCAGGAAGGTGTATTGCTGGCGTGGGCCGAGATCGAGCGAGGGGAGTGTGATCGTGCGCATCACCTCCTCAACCGGATCACACCGAAGATCGAGACAGCGCAAGCGCGCCTGGTGGGGGTCCATCTGCTGCGAGTTCGCGCCATGGAGGAAGCACGGCGCGGCGACGTGGCTGGCGCGGATCGGGTCTTCACGGCCGTCCGCGCATGGGCCGCTGTCCTTGACCGAGCCTCCGTTCAGTTTCAGCCGCTCACTGCGGCGTGAGATACCGGGAGGCTGCGCGGAATCAAGCGGTTGGCGAAAGCGGGTAGGGGTACCGTGTCCCCACCAGCAGGTAATGCCCCGATAGGGTTCTAGCAGTCCCCCAGCGCGTACGCAACCGTTTCCGCGGTGCTCATCGACTGACCCTGTTGGTAGGCCAGGCGCCATTGTTCCTCGCCCAGTTCC
>JAABUH010000861.1_pt1 | contig 39381 bp, 62 predicted proteins | sample 5559121 | NCBI WGS metagenome assembly JAABUH01 (sample SAMN10711871, study PRJNA513364) | rock metagenome | isolation source: Antarctica rocks | place: Antarctica: Victoria Land, Battleship Promontory nord | collected 2015-12-28
CCAATCCTGGCTCGGCGTCGGCGTCGGGTAAGACTCAAAATGCGTCGAGTCTGATCGAGCGATATGGTCTTGGTACACGGCTTCCTTCTCGGAAGGGGAAGGAGCGGGAACCGGGTCTGGGATCAGGGGTGTCAGCGAATCAAGGGGAGGCTGCAGAGCAAGGAGCTGGGAAAGTAGGAAGGGGAGGCGGGAAGTGGGAGGATACGAGGGAGAAGAGGGAACGGGACTTGCGGGAACGGAAGGAGAGGATGATCTTGGAGGCTAGGCGGTGGGTCCCCTCAGCATAGTTTGACTCGGCTACATACTGATGTTGGCTTGGTTAGACGGATGTTGGAGAAGCAGTCCGAGCAGGAGGCGGCCTAGATCCATATTCTTCCTTGCGGTTTGCGACTAAGGCTACACTCGCTCGACTGGCATGATCGCGACAAAGACCCGCTCACTCGCCCATCCCCATGAGCTCGTTCATCATCCTCAATCTCGGTCCGAGCTGGAGCACCACCTCATCCTCCACATTCGCCACCGCGAATCTACCCTACTCCCTCAGCAAATTCCCCATCGAGGGATGAACCATGCTCACCTGACCCACTTATCCTCCCTCAGCAGCTCCCCACCCACAACCTTCTCCCAGGCCTCATCATCCCCTAAAGGAGGCATGAAGAACTCCCCCGGCAGCATAACAACCCCGCACTTCACGGCCAGTACCTCGGCCACATCCTCGCTGCCCAATCGTTTCCGCTTGAGTCCGAGGACAGAGCTCGCGGTGAGGTAATGTTCGGGGAACTGGACGTAGGCGAAGAATCCGCCTGAGGAGATTACGGACCATCCGGGGACGGCGTTGACGATGGTGGTGAAAAGGTCGCGGCGGTGGGCTAATTGTTGGGAGGAGAGGCGGAGGTCGGGTCGGAGCGAGGGAAGGAGGGAGGTGAGGGCGAGTTGAGGTGGGCGGGGTGGGCAGATCTGGCACGATATCAGCTTTGGAATGGTGATGTGAGAGGGAGAGATGGTGACACACCTGCATGCAGTCGCAGACCGTGATGATGGATCTGAGCAGCTCGGGGGAAGCGATGATCATCCCCAGCCGATGTCCCGGTATTCGATACCCCTCTACTTTGATCAGCATACCTTACCTCCCGGAATGGTCAAGGTAGTAGTACCCACTGCTGAAACTCCCCAACGATACCAACGTCCCCCTCCAATCCTCCTCCTCAAACAACCGATGTGGTCTCCCCACCCCACCATCCGGTCCACCCACGAAATCCCGATACGTCTCATCCACCACCAACGCCACCTTGAACTCCTTGGCCAAGTCATACCACTCTTTCAGCTCCTCGGGCGAGTACACCGCCCCAGTCGGATTGTTGGGGCTGACGAGGGAAATCATCCTCGGATTCTCGCCTTTGCGGTCGGATAGGTATTCCCGAGCTGCGGCGAGAGATGGTGCGAAGTGGTGGGACGGGTCGCCGGGGATGTATACCGGTTTGAGGGATTGGAGGGAGAGTGACATGGTATGGCTGAAGTAGCTAGGCAGTGGGAGGAGTACCGACGAGCCAGGTGGGCAGAGCACCATGAGCAGGATCAGGAACGCCATATTGCAGCCCGTGGTGATGGCCACATCTTCTGCTGTTATTTGGTCGGGCTGGAGCCGGTATTGCAGCCGGATCTCCTCGGCGACGGCGGATCGGAGGGAGGACTCGCCCAGGATCGAGCCGTACCGAGCTGCAGCTGGGTCAGAGGAGGAATGGGAGAGCGCTTCGAGGAGTTTTGGGTGAGGGGCGGCACGAGGAACGCCTTGGGAGAGGTCGAGGAGGGGTTGAGAGGTGGAGAGGGAGGTGGAGGCGTATCGAGCGCCCCATCCTTGGGCTTTGGGAATGCTGCATCGAATTCAGTAAGAGAAAGAAGGATATGGGGGGCAACCCACGGGGGAGGTTCGGTTGCAGCCACTGCTGGGGCGACTGAATAGTTCAGCTTTGACATCTCGGCATTGTCAGAATGGCTGAGGATGAGTACAGAGGAGAAAACCGGTCGAAAGGAATGCTGCTCAAATTGCTTTTCAGACTGTTTCATGATTTTCCGTCGGGATGGCGGCCATTTCCCCTGGATGCCACGAGCGATAGATTCCCGAGACGCCGACGCCAGCCTTCCCGAGCCTGGAAATCAGTCGCGATCTTCCCCGTGGATATATCAACCTTCTTCTCTCTCAACCTGACTTTTGTCATCGCTTTGTGCCACTCCAACCATCGTCCCAAAATACTCTACTCATCATCAGACCTCCTTGAGCTCCTTCCCAGCACTGCCGCATCTCATTTGCTCTGAAAGTGACGAAACCCCTATTGACCTTCACTCAACATGCCTTCCACCGCTTCCACCTCTTCCACACCAAACAAGGCGGTCACAGAAATACCTTCACCTACCATCACTCCGCTGCACGATCTAGCCCATCAGGCGAAGGTGATCCCGCAGCACAAGCCTCTTGGTGTGACAAATCGTACGTTCCTCCCTCCGATCCAGCTAGAAGTTTTGAGATCTCCGGCGGATGGATCAGGCAATACTCACCGTTCTCTTTCTGCGAGAAGATCTTTCACCTCTCTGTGTCTGCACCCGCCATACCCTTGGATGATAGCTGGCTTGCCCGGAGGGATGACGTACTGACTACAATCTCGCTCAGCCAACCCCATCGTTCCCGGCCAAACAACCGACCCATCCCTCCTCAACGGCGCGGCAGGTCTCGGCCAAAAGGCATTACTAGCGAAGAAGTTCGCCAAAGCAAAGTAAGTACAGGCTTTCGACTTCCCAGCCTGTCTCGTCGGCTGGCAAATTGAATGGACGGGCTTACGCTGGTGTCTGCAGCAAATCAACAGTCTCGCCCACCGACCAGATTCAATCCCCTTGCACCGCTAAACTTACGGGAGCCAAACAACGCCATTTCGCAAAGTACGTCCTCTGGTCCAGAGCCACGGCTCTAATGAGCTGTCAGCTGCTCTTGACTTGGACGCATTGCGCTGATGCCGATTGTAGAGGCAAACCCGCTTCCCTGGCTCAATCCTTCACGGCATTGCGAGAGAGCTCGGGACCCACCCCAAGGACCGACTTCTGAGCGGCTCCTGGACGGATCGTTGGTTTACTGCTCTGTAAGCGCTTTCTTTTACCTGCAGACAGCAGCAGGCGTACTTGCAAAGGTGCGAGACGTCGCTGACAGCTGGCACAGTTTCGCGACCCCTTCACATCACCACGCGACCCCTTCACGTCACCACACCATTTTGTGCTTTGTCCTCATGATGTACCCTGGAATACCGTATAACTCGCTAGATCGAGCGCAATCCACCCTTTACCCCCTGTATACCCCCTATATCGCTTATGTCCTTTACGATGAATGCATGATGTACATGATGTCACTTCAGGCGGGCCTCCTTAACCTCTTGCCCTTGTAACCGGTTGCGACATCAGTACATACAGTTTCTGTCTGAAGATCTCATCCATACTACAGCCCCCTCCGCCATTTTCTTAGGCCTCGAAGCTCATAGAGCGGCCTTGAAGAAGTCGGCCATATCAGTGTACACCTGATGGAACCCCTCAGCCTGCTTCGGGTCTCTGAGCTATCTCATGATCAGCTTCATCGTTCATATGTTGGGCATAGTGGAGGAATCGCTCACGTCTGCACGAGCCGCTGCGAAGCCGTGATTGAAATCCATGTAGGGTTTCAACACGTTCTTCCCCGGGTTCTTTGCCTCGACGCCATCGTAGATTCCCTTGACCTGTTCGAGCGCTTCAGCACCGCCTCAAAGGTCAGGGAGAGAGGGGAGAGGCGGATATGGGGAACGTACGGCATCCTGGTCCTCCGATTTTGAAGGGAAGAGCGCTAGTGGAACGTTGATCTTCTCGGCATCCGACGGGTCAGGGAACCTATTCCATCCACTCAACACACGCATTCCAAGCCAACGTCGTGGAGAAGCCGTACGTAGGATGAGACGCAGCGATAGCCGCAAACTCCCCTACTCCTTCCGACATGACGATGACCTTGTAACCCCAGCAGAAGCCGGCTGCACCGACGGACGAGTAGCCCAATGACTTGACCGCTTTCGCGACCTCGGCAATGGGTTTAGATTGGGTCGGGACGGCTCCGGGAAAGACGCTGAACCAGTGTTCCTTCTTCTTTGCGGCCCTGACGAGTTTAGTCATCAGCTTCTCCGGCTAAGATGAAGGATATCGTGTTGGGGAACTGACTCTTCGCCTGGCCCGTACATATCGCCCGTCGCGTAATTGCCCTTGAGGATGTCGGGCATGACGATCCGGAAACCCTGGCTTGCCAAAAGGTCCGCTCCTAGGATTGATAGCGCCATTAGTACAGGCGCCCTTAGCTCTGATATATCGGATTGCGTACCCTGTAAGGCTTGCGGGGTGAAGCCGAAGATGTCGAAAATGATGAGGATGGCAGACTTGGCATCCTCAGGCCCGACGACATACGACCTGAGGTCCGCTATGTCGGTGTAGGTGCCTTTGGGGGTGTAGTCGGCCTCTACTGGGGGAAGGGTACAGCATGCTGTGAGGAGTCAGTACGATCGAAGGGATGAGTGTAGAGGAGGGAGAGAGGAAGTTGATAGCAGGACCGACCTTTGGAGAAGCCGTTCATGGTGGAATATTTCGCTAGAAAAGGTCTGGCGGAAGTCCCGAGTGGGGGAGAACGCAGACGAGTTTATGAAGGGTTGGATGAGCCGAAATAGAGGAATGACGGGAGTCTCGGGAGCTCGCTGGGAGGTGTTCGATCCTTTATTACTAGGCGAGGAGGGAGTTGCGATGATAACCGAGGTATTTGAAGTAGATGATACCCACGAATTGACTCTGGCTATGACGGAGTTTGGGATTCTTTGCATGCCGAAGTCGAGGCGATGCCCGACCAGCGGTTTTCCACGGAGAGTGACTCGCGCCACGAAGGTCAAGGCTTTGCTGTCGGTTTTGGGCGCAGCGGAATCAGCTATTCGGTACAGGCTAAGCCAATAGAGGGATTGGAAGGCATAGTTCCATGCGATCCATAGGCAGCGGCCGGTGACTAAGTGCTCAGAGCTGAAGTGGTATGCGGTGCTCGACGCTTTAACGGCTCTCTCCGTTGAAGTCGGTCATTGACTTCAAGCCCATCGCATCAGATGAAAAGCATTCTCATGCGTTCTAATGACAGCCGGCGTACAAGTCCAACAAGAGTTCTATCTGAGATACCCAAACTAGTGATACCGATGAAGCAAGCCGCCACCACGTACTTTGACAAGCCTTCGGCTGTGACACCTTCCATGGGTTTTCGAGGGTCGACCGACAATGGTCAAAAAACCTATTTGCCCTGTCATTCTCTGTTGCCGAGATACAATAATACTCCGAGACCTTTCGCTCCGACATCCTTTCCGTCGTATGAGCCCTCATCCGTCGTATCAGCCCTCATCCCTCGTATCCTATCACAATGCATAGCCTCTTCTTGTGATCACGTCCTGTTGTTGTGTGGCATGATGGGCTGACTGCGCAATCAAGCAGGACGGCCTTTGACGGATCCCGGCAGTCCTGCTCGACTCCATGCGTATCGTCCTCCGCCATACACAATTCAACACACATCCTCATCCTTCGCTGAATCGGTGCGAACTCAGGTGAGCTTACGGAAGTCTCCCCGTCCATTGACGAGTTCAGCGCATGAGTCGCGAACAACGGATAAAGCGTTAAAGGACAACACGAGGGATTCGATGTCGGATTTCCTCAAGGACTCCTTCGAGCGGATTGCAGAACAAGGATCAGCGGGACATCTCGTTCAGGGATGTCCTTTGCGGACACCCCAAACTAGCCGGATGAGCACTCTTTATTGGCGAAGGTCTACGGATGATCCGTCCGAAGAGACATCCTCTTCTCACGTCAGTACTAGTATATGTATTTGGAGATTCGTTCGCTGACACCGACATAGCGATTCGACACAACGTAGCCTATTATGTCTTCACTGATCACCAACGCAACCTCGACGATACCCAACGCGACCGCTCAAGCGGCTATCATCGAAGCGGGCGTCAGAGCTCAGCTGTCTACAAGCTTGGGGCTCAATCTCGGTCCCTTCATTCTCGGGTGCGTCGCATAACCCGTTCGCGAGTGGTCAGCCTGACGACGCGTCTGGTCATGACTCAGGCTGGCATTTGACTGCATTTTATTCGGTGTCATGCTGCACCAGCTCATCCGGTGGTTCGCCTATGGGAAGCAAGACCCGCTGTTCGTCAAGATAGTCCTTGTAAGCTTGCTTGAGGGGTCGTTCCTCTTTCATGACTGACGGTCTGAACAAAGGCGTGTGCAGTCATACTGACGACGGCTACGACATGCTTGTGAGTGCATTGTCCATCACTATCTCGCTCATCTCGTCCAATCTACAGTGGTGTGACCTACATATTTCACCTCTTCGTGTACGGTTTTGGGACTTTCACTGGATTCGTTATGGTCGACTGTATGTCTCGCGATCCACCTTCGCAACGGTCGCTGACTAGCTGTTCAGGGCTGGAGTGGTACGCGGTCCTCGATGCCCTCACGACTCTCTGCGTCGAAGTCGGTCATTCGATGTTCCTGCCAATCCCATCAGTTGAAAGCATTCTCAGGCATTCTATCTACAGCGTGCATACAAGTTGAAGAACGGTTCTATCTGGATACTTGTAATAGTCATACCCATGATGTAAGCCGCGGATCCTTGCCCTGGATTTTAAAGACTGCTGATACTCTCCTGCCCAGGCTTGCTGCCCTAGCTGGTGGCATTGCAGCACGAGTGGCTGCAAATCAGCTCTCAAGCTTAACCGAGGACGGAGTAAGCCCATTTTTGTCTCGAGTGCTCGCACGTATGACTGATGTCTTCAACAGAAACTCCGAAAATATGTCTATCTTTATGTCAGTCTCCATGGTCCAATCTTACACGAAAAGGACACTAATCCAGTATAGTTCTGCTCGATGGTGGGCGCCGATCTCGTGATCACGTCCTTTATCCTCCACGGGCTTTGGCAGAGTCGTACGGGCTGGAGCCAGACGGATAGACTGGTCAACAGGCTACTCCGGTCTGTTTGAGAAGCTCTTTAGTGCTTCGAAGTCTTCTGACATATGCTGAGCAGGATGAGCGTTGAGAGTCAGATACCGTCCACGGTCCTGTAAGCCATAACTCATGCTATTCTGACATGGAACACATCGCTCAAACAAGTACAGCGCCGTTGCCATTGTTGTGAACTATTCAATCAAGTCCGATAGCCTCCTCATCGTCTTTTGGCTACTTTGGCATCCAAAATGCTATGTGGTTAGCTTGCTGGGTATGCATTTCTACCGATCTCGGCGGAAGTAGCCCTGACATGCTTCAGCTGTCCTCAACTCAAGGTTCTCCGTGCACAATGACGGCAGCAGTACCGACTCTGGTTCCAGCCGTCATGTAAGCCCTGTCTACTTGCACCCGATTGGCTGGATAATTCTCTGCCCTTAGAAAAGCAACCACTTTTCCGGGCTTAAGGGCAGTAAGCAAGGCCAGGAGACCGTCCAACTCGACTTGATCAACATCGACACGCAGACTTTCGAAGAGGTGGGTGATCAGCTCTGTTGCCAAGTATTGCCGAGATATCTGATTGACCGTGGTGCAATTAGTTGCACGAGACGCCGCCCATCAAAATCGGCCTCAACCGCCAGCCAATCGTCGACGAGGAGCTTGCGCTGGATTCCACAGATGACTCGAGCCAGATGGGACTCACCGGTGGCGGATCGAGGACGAGGTGGACGTAGCCGGCCATGGATTTAGCGAAATATCGCATACCAGCTCTGGAACCCGGTGACCAAGAACCGAATGCAAGAACCGAAGCTATCTTCACCTTCGTACCGAAAGAAAATGTACTGCTTGTCTTCCTTTATCGTAGGGCATGCATCTCCTATTCTTTTGCAATGACTTCAGACAGTGTACCGATCATGGCCCGGAGAACAGAGACAAGCAGCCGTAGCGAACAAAGGGACTAATCATGCGATTATCATGCGATTTCCCGAAGGATCCCTTGGATGAACGATACCTCCGAAAATGAGTGTGGAGCGGGGCACGTCATCAAGGGAGTCCTTTGCGATTTGGGGCTGTTTAGAAGGATGTATTGGCATAAATCGCGCTGGATCACTCCGCGGTCGCTTTCCCGCTCGAAAGTGAGTACCCTGTCCATCTCGTCCAACATCAGATTTGCTGAAACGGTGACAGTGCTAGTGTAAGACAGACTAATATGTCCGCCATGACACCTATCGCGCCTCCGGTGATGTCTAATGTGAGCCTGCAAGCGGCCATGATCGAAGCGGCGGTCAAAGCGAAGCTTTCCGCAAACTTGGGACTCAATATCGGTCCCTTTTTTCTCGGGTAGGCGCATAGCGGTCTCGAAATCATTGATACTCATATTGGACCCAGGTTGACTTTCGATGCTGTTCTCTTTGGGGTCATGGTACACCTACACCGAGTCATCTACTGTTTCACCTACGGGAGGAATGATCCGCTTTTTGTGAAGATTATCCTGGTCAGTCGTGATTCGCCAGCTTCCAGCTTTGGTGGCTTACAATGAAAATCAGGTCTGGATAGTCACAGTGGCGGCGGCTACGACGTGCCTGTGAGTACACTCCTTGCTGCAGTGTGACTCTCACTGACTCCTGCCCTCTCCCGATCAGGTCTATCGCCTGGAGTTTCCACCTCTTCGTCTATGGCTTCGGAACGTATACGAGCTTTCTCGAGCTCAACTGTATGTCCTGTCGATACGGGTATGGCCCGACGTATCGGGGTTGGAGTGGTATAAGCTACTGGACGTCTTGACCACTGTTCCCGTTCAAGTCCGTCTTCCGTACTTCCGACCCCATGCGTTCACTGCACTGACCGAATATCAGGTCGTCTACTTGCAGAGGGCATACAGGCTCAATGGTAGCTCCTTTTGGGTACCTCTTGTAGTCTTGCCCTTCGTGTGAGCCGTTGTGGCACCCTGATAGTCTGATTGCTGATGATGCCTTCAGGCTCACATCGTCGGCGGGTGGTCTCGCGATTTTAATGGGCTTTACCCAGACCGCAGATTGGTCGCAAAGCGGAGTGAGCCAGGCAGATCTCGTAGCTATGAGGTCTGATCATCAACCAGCATATTCGCAAAGATGGCTATGTTTGGGTCTGTCCAGCTGTCCTAGCTCGATTGTTTGCCCAACTGATGGGAGAATAGCTTGGTTCGACCCTAGTGGCGGACCTCCTGAACATGTCGTTAATTTTGTATGGGCTCTGGCACACTCGTACCGGATGGAGCGACACGGATTGGCTGGTCAGCAGGCTGTTCAAGTCAGTCCAAGCTCCCTTCGTCTCGCTACAGTATCGACATTTGAGATGTGTCCAGAGTCAGCATTGAAAGTCAGACTCCGTCAACTCTATCGTAAGTATGAGCTCGACATCCCCTACAGTGGATAACAGGAAGATTGTAGCGCCATCGCCATTATGATCAACTACGCCATCCAGCCCGATAGTTTCCTCATCATATTCTGGGAAGCCTGGCACCCCAAATGCTGTCGTCAGCTTGCTGGGTACGTTGACCGTCCCACCTCTAGGTCGTATCGGTTTGACGGTGTGAAGCCGTCCTGAGCTTCAGGTATTCGTTGAAGAGCTATGGGACCAGGTTCCCAGCCAATAGGTGGGTCGAGCTTCGATCTAGCCCTTTGGATATTCCGGCTGACTCCTTCACCCTTCGGGACTCGAAGAAGAGCAACAATCTCGCCGGCCTCAAAGGAAGCAAACAAGGTCAAGAGACGGTCCAGCTCGATACGATCAACATCGACACCCAGACTTTCGAAGTACTCTGAACTCTTGCAAGTGGCTGAGGACTTGATTGATATGCGCGGAATTCAGACGCACAGGACACCGCAACCGAAACGCGGACTCAGCCGCCAGAATAACGGCGATGAGGAGTTCGGGCTGGACTTTATCGACAATTTCAGTCAGACCGGACTCACCGACGCGCTATTCAAGGCCATGTGGACCTGAGTCCACCTCGCTCGTTCGGATCTCATCTATCGAGCTAAGCTGTATCACCCATCTACCGCTATCCCTGCCATGTTATCTCTTTAATGTCGCGATGTTCCGGTCAATCCTCCTGGACCCACCTGCTGCGAAGCAGACGGCTTACAGATGCCCACCCAATACCCCACATTGACACAGATCAGGAAGAATCCTGCGATACTTCGAGCAACATATCCCGTTTACCGCATTCGCGATGATGGACCACGAACAGCCACGGCGGCGTCTGGTATGAGACTCATATCAGTCCGTGGGACTTCTCATCCTCGTCGCCACCATCAGTCATCCTTGTAAGGTTGGCATGAAGATCGCCGAGGAAGGCCGTACCCGACGTGCACTCGAAGTTGAATCTGGCCGGCGATAATTGCATTCCTCAGTACATCGAGCAACAACACCCCTGTCACGCTATTCCTAACAACCAACAACCACCAGGGCTTCTGGTGGTAGTACAAATACAATACAAGACGCTCGTTCGTCATGACTTTCCCCATCTTCCTCGTTGCCACCACCCATCGTCCTCATTATCAATTACACAAGAATCGCCGATTCAGGCAGTGCTGTGGTATCCATTAGCGGCGGTCTTTCAGCTAAATTGCGAGGGGACTAACCAAATCGCGGCAGAAACTCGGCCAAGAATACAGGATCCTCCGGTCTTGATCTTCGATCATCCCCGCACCACTCACACCCGCCCGTTCCGCTTCCAGCTTGCGCGAATCGCGGTCATCGGCCTCACGCCGGGCGAGCTCGACTTCCCAGCCAAATAGCTCGTGGAAGAACCGAAGATTCGGCTGGATGAGGACTACGCGGACCGTGGTAAGCCAAAGTCAAGGAAGAGGGCTCGGATTAACGGACCATTCAGACGTCGAGCACGGGTCATCAGATACGCATCCATCAGACCCATACGAAGGTGTTGCATCATATATGCCATCTGAGCCTAATCAGCACTCTTCCCAATCGGAAAGCAAATTACGCACGACAATGCTCGCACTTCGGCTCACACCGACACGCTACTCTTCATCAGCTCGGCCTCTGAAGTCAAATAGGAAGACCTACGCAGTGCACAAGCACACACCCGCCCTCAGATCTTGCCTGCTCGATCCACTCGCAGGCCCGCGCAATAAGTGGTCGAAGTGGATCATTCCCGTCATCTCGCACGTCCGTAAGGTCCAGCCTATTTGCATCCGTTAGCTCCAATCCCTCCTGATTGGTGAATCGGGAACGTACACTTGTATCCTTCCAGCGCGAGCTTCCGCAGCAAGCTGGTTGCTCCCCACTTGACCGTATGACGGATCGAAGTTGTCCGGGCAATTAAGGAGGCTTTCCCCTACGCTCACGACATGCGAGATGCCGACGGCATGAAGCATCGCAGCGTTGCTTGCGTGATCCCTGGTCAAATCAGCTGAGGCTTCACAATCAAGGTTTCTCCCACTCACAGGTTACCGAGGTAGAGGAAAGGGAGAATCCGAGAGGGCAACCCATCAAATCTCCGATCATCGAACCACACGCGCGCTTCATTCGCAGCCGCGCTTCCCCCCTTCTCCTCTTCTACAAGAAGGTCCCGCGCCGACTCGACAGTCTGTTTCTTTGGGTCCGGAGACTCGCCATTCTTGCCGAGTCCCAGACCCCAGCCTTTCCAGCGACTCGACAACGCGCCTGTCGGGCTACTGTTGGGCGTGGAACTGACCAGCTTGATCGCCTTTGCCCTACGATCGGCCGCCAGGCGCGCATCGATCTTGCGCAATAGCGGCTTGTCGGAGGGGTAGAGGAAGAAAGATCGTTTCGCGTTGAGCTGAAGGTGGAGGAACGCCTCGGGGAGTGAGACTGAGAGGCTCGACATGATGTACGACAAGACGAAGATGCTGCTCTCGGTGTACCCATCTTGGCAATGCACAAGGACTCGCCGCCTTGTGCCGGACTTGTCTCGACCCTCGATGACCTTGCGGAGGAAGTAGACAAGCTCGACGACGCGATCCGACATCGTGTTCAAGTTCCGCATCTGACCGGTGATGGTTCGGCAAGACCCAGCGCAGTCAAGCGATACGTACTCCTCGTCTAGACGGGATCGCCGGCGACGAGCCGTCTCCTGACGACTTGGCGAGGCGACTCGCTTGGAGCCCACATCGGGCATGCTCTGGACGGGTGACTGTACTGGAGAGAGGATGTTTCGTAATGCTACCGTAGCTGGAGAAGCAACCCAAGCGTGAGAGCTTTCGTTGGAAGCATGACGACGGCGGTCGAGGTCCAGCAATTTTCGGTACGTCGAGGAGATCGCGGCCGTCGTGGGCATGTCGGCGCACTCGGACGCCTTGACGCACAGGTCGAAGGAGACGTGGCTACCAGCGCCATCGTCTGCTCCGCCGGGCACATCGCAATCGTTCCCAACCCAGAAGCCTTCGACTACCTCAGAACCGCGGGTCATCGCACGGCTCTCCTTTGCTTCCCGCTCGAACAGGTCGGTGAGGCCGGAGTTAGGCGTCGAATGTACCGATGTCCCAATATTGACGAGGTGAGGACAGAACTTTTCGACCTTGTGGAAGGGCTCTGCGGGAATGTGAGCGAAGACCTCGGCATACTGAGCGGACTTACCGACAAGAACCCAAACGCCGTACCTGACGGGTTCGTTGAGACCTTCTCCCCCAGCTCGCATCATGTGACAGTAGAACTCCGTCATCCGCTGCTGCCACAGCTCTTCCTGTGCCCGTGCGATCCTGCCTATCAGCTCAGCCACTAATAGATTACTCACTGTTCCGCGACATCCAGCACGCCGTTGCCGACGCCGTGCTTTGTGTAGAGGACCACATCAGAGATCGTAGCATACTTGATCTGCTGGATGTTCAGATTGCGTAGGTTGATCTGCTGAGGCAGTTTTGCCGGTCTGAAGCACGCAATGCCCTTCTTCGGGAGCTCGAAGATGTCTTGAACATGTAACGCGTTGAGGAGGATGCAGCTCGGTCGAGCCTCTTCCTCGGACTCGTCATCGGAATCGCTGTCGGAGTCGGTACCCACAAGGGGCGGATCGCACGGCAGAGGATGATGAGCCACGTCGAGGCCCTCCTCCATGGCCTCAGGAGAGACGCGCTTCGACTCGCAAGGATGCATCTGGACGTCCGTCTCTGGCTCATCGGTCTTGGCTGACGGCAGCTTGGGCGAGTTTGGAGTATTGAAATCCGCGACCGAGGGCGACGTACCCTCTGTCGTCCCTGAGGAATGATACGATTCGGACGAGGTGGACATCGTCTCCGATCGTTCCCGTGGATCTCGATCGAGGGGAGCAGCGAACGCTGAAGGCTGGTCCGTGCGTTCCGAATCCGTCTCTTCAGGTGCGGGTCGTTCGGGAGTCATGTCGAGCGGGTGAGGAGGGGAAAGAAGGAGGCAGAGACCTCGATAAGGCGGAGGCTCAAATGGCGGAGCATAACTGGGGATGGTCAAGCTTGGTTTCGAAACGACGGAGCATACTGACCCGAAGAACGCAGCCATATCTCTGCCTTTTGCTCCATCATCGCTGATCCCGTGCAGCCACGGGAACAGCACATGGCTCGGTGTATCGATCATCGCATGCTGATCAATCAGTCCGGGCAGCTGAACCGTCGTCAGCCATGGTCAGATTCCGTCAAGTAAACCCACCTCTTCAACTCCGACCAGTCGGACACCTTTCCGAACGGCCTTCCGCTCGTCCTCCCATCCCCATCTCGGCATACCCCAAACCACGGGCTTCTCCGCTTTCACATCAATACCGCCCAGCTCGATCCCCACTTCATCCACCTCATCCACATCCATCTTCTCGTCCCCATCAGTCGACTCGACGGGTACCCATTCGCTCTTCTCCTTTGGATCCGGTCCAAGAACCTGGATCTCATCGGCGTCGGGTAGGTCCGCGTACAGTAACGGTGTCGCTTTCGGTTCTCTCCCTCGTCCGTCTCGCTCGTTGTCAGGACCCTCGATCGAGGTGCCGAAAGCTGCTTCCGACGAGCGACATCGCTCCATGCATGATGCCTCAAAGGGACCGAGATGGGTGGGTATTACGGGGGTGGGTGGAGCGGATATAGGTTGGAGAGAGCCTAATTCCGAGTGGGGGGGGGGAGTGGAAGGTCGGGAATGTTGTCGGGATGAGGAGGTGGGTGTGGACGAGCGGGAGATAGGATATCGGTGTGGTGAACGGGGCGGTTTGGGGAGAGGGAGGACGAGTGACATATCTGGCTATCTACAGACCGGGTCGAGAAAGCGGGGTTTACAAGTGGGTCAACGTCGTTGGGCGCAGATGGGCGATATGGTGCAGACGATCATGGTCGTTCGCGCTATCATCGCATCGCTTAGACCGATGCAGAACCTATGGAGGAGAGGTGAAGCGCTCACAAAAGACGACTTCCAGCGCTGGGGTTCCGGTCGGTAGACCACAGGCAGCACTGATCAAGGATTGCCTAATTGGGTAGGGAAAAATGCGGAGGGATGGTCTCCGGGCTTGCGGGGAGAAAGGGTAAGAGCGGAGGATTGGCGGAGTCGCACTTGTCTGGCAGGGGGGGGTCGCAAAGAAGGCCGTTGCTGATCCTTTCAGGCTTGAGGATAGTATTTCGCTTGAGCCTCGCCGGAATTGTCTGCTGGCCGAATTCACATCATGGCCTTCGAGGGCATATGCTCGTGAATGCTTTGCTATGAAGAGACCGTTCTCCCGTAGCTAAGCCAAACAGTGTCCCGCAAACTGGCGCGAAACCCCAGGAAACGCTCGACCCCTGAAAGGGACCTAATCTTCCGAATATCACCAAAGAGCGTCATTTCACTAGGGTTCGTCCCCTACTCAACCGACCAAGCATGATCCCGGCCGGCCCCGCTGTGTTCCAATGTACCTGGGATTCTTCTCGTTGGCAATGTTCTTTCGTAGATAGCCGGAATGGACCGAACCGGTCGGTCGGAAGCACTTCCTTTCCTGCAAGAAGCTGGGGGTGCCGTGCATAGAGCCGTATCGACTGGCCCGTACGGCCATACTCGCACTTCCCACCCAATCCCCCACAAAGCGGCAGGGCCCGCTTGATTTGTATGTAGCTCTAGTCGCCGGGAATGGAGCATAGAAAACCTGTCGCTTGGATACACTTTATCCCTCAGGAAGCTGACAGAGCCGCAGAATCACGTGCATAGACCCGCACTGACTGCACCGTCCGACCATATTCGTACCTCCCATTCGAGCCCCTTTGCCATACCAGCTTCCCAAGCACTGACCACAAGCATATAGATCCCGGCATCGAGCTTCACCCTCCCGGTCGTCACACCCGAAAGAGCATCGGAATACGGCCCGGAGGTCGTGACTTGGTCGCCGAGCTGAGCGGATGGTGCGCGACGGAACATAGTGAGGTTTAGCGGTGTTGACGGTGGGGGGCGATGACGGAGTTGCAATCGGCATATAAGAGTCGAAGGCTTAGGGAGGATCACCTCGATTCTCGGATTTAGATGATATGAACCATTGCTAGGCCGACCGCCTGCAGTCTCTTCAGACCAGGTCCCGCTGACGACCCGACTGAACATGCCCGCGCCTTCGGTCGGGATGGCGCTGATGTCGATAGGGTGTGACGACTCCACAGACAGCGAGTAGGCGCCAACCTTGCTTGGCTCGAACGACGAGACAGCAAGCGTATACGTCCCCGGTTCGAGAGATGGCACTGTGAGGTATGCCATGCCGTACGAGTACGCTCCGGATTCGGCGACGATGACATCTTGTGTGAGGTCCGTCACAAGCTCGCCTCTACCCCACATTAGCTTCGCGTTCCATGCCATCCCCTTGTCCCCGGTTAAGATGACATTGAACACTACGAGCCGTTTTGGCCCACCCGGAGAAACAGTCAATGTGTACTGTGGATTGTTCATCCAACTTGGCCAACCCGCATGCCCGCCTGCATTTCTTTGCGAAAGCGCGCCGGCCACCACCTTTTTGAAAGGCAATGAATGGCGGATGCGCTCGAGCGTGATCGTCGTGGACGAGCTGGCGAGAGCTTGCAGGGTGAAATCGGTACGGTATAGGCCGCGGTCACGGGCGGGGACAACGATGAGGATCGTCTCAGCTCGACGAGGCTGATATCGGGACTGGGCGCTCAGCAGAGGGATAACCGCGGAGCTCACTAGCGTATGTACGCCGTTGGTATAGGGACTCTGCTCGACGTAAGCACAACTAACAAAAACAGAACACACCAGTCCCTCAGCCCTCTGCGCACCCTTGGAGGTCACTCCGCTGCGCGTATGGTCCCCAAAGACGTGCAGAGCGATGTCATCCAGTGGCCGATCTTTGTTTGTGATATGCTGGGAAAGGAGGATCCATACTTCCGGCATATCCAACGACAACGATTTGGTGGCCTGACTTATAGTGAGACGATAGCGCGGGCTCGAAGCTGCAGCGTTCAGCGTGGGAAGAGCTGTAAAGCTCACCGAGATGGTCTGAAGTGGCATCCGGCATGATCGAAGGCTTTGGCCATGACCTGGCACGATATCAGCCAGCAGGTCGAGTAGCCTCACGCACCATTGTCGTGTCGCAGACACCGGCTTGAATCTCGGATTCCAATTGAGATACACGGCGACAAACTCGCTGCACACAGCGTCCCAGCTCATTGTGAACGTCCCTGAAGAATCGCTCGTCAGCGCGGCATAGCGCTCACCCTCGCCTAACCAGCTCGACTCCCGTGGTCTGCCTCGCCAGCCGATCCGGTACCACCTTGGGCCGGCAGTCTTGAACCTGGATCGAAAATCTCCAGCACCCTCTGATCCCCGTCGTCTCGAAGATCTTGACAGCTCAGCTGTCATTCCGCACCCATCGTGGACCTCACCCAAGACGCCGTAGGCATGGAGAGGTACCAAGCCATTTGCGATTTCTCCTGTTCCCAGCGTGATCAACACATGACCCCGCTCCCACCCCTCGTGCAGTCGCCTCCACTCCTTCTCCCGCTGAAACCCCTCTCTCAAGCTCAATCGCCCAGGTATCCACCCGGTAAAAGCGTATATATCAGGCGCAGGGTTGCTCCCATGGATGTCATAGCCGCCTAGAGCCTTCAAGTATCCTTTGATGGCGAGCGCGAGCCAGGGCGGACCAGTGACTGATTCGGATGCGGAAGAAGTGGGTGCACGGAAAGTTGCGTGCAGCGGGGCGTGGGTCATGGCGGAACGAGGAAGCAGAGCATCGATGACGACCTATATATTGGCATATGAATGCAGTGGTGGCTCACACTTCGCCAATCGGCATTCAAGAGAAGTTTGAGGACATGCCTGCCGTTCTCGGACCGCCTCGGTCGGCCCGTCAATTGCGGATACAATGCACTCTGCCCAAGCTAAACCGGTCAGATTCAGCTGGGATGCGGGCTAGGTCGAGAGATCACTCACGGTTGTGCCCCATTTTCGATTATGCTCTATACACACCCCCAACCCAGCTACGACCGAGCAGTCCGCGCCCGGTCCCTGCTGCACAATCAACCTGATATGCTTCTCCTCATCCACATCCCATGTGGATCTCGGGAGCTCTGCCCATTCTGCATTCAGAGCCTTCTGCTCGTCCGCCAACTCGGGCTGCCGACTATCCCTAAACACGCCTTCCTTCCCGATACTCCACTCCCGCTCACTCGGCTCAACCCACATGTCGATTTGGACACCATTCATCACCCCACCTCTCCTCCTAGCCGCTCCTTCCTCGCCTTCATCTCCAATCTCGGCTCTGCCAACTTGGCCCCCGAACTCCTCTACCCGTCGTTTCACCTTCTCGGCCCGTTCTAGCACAAGTCGCCATTTCTTCTTGACCCCATCTCGCTCCGACTCAGGGATTAGCGAAGAAGCGAGTAGATGGGAGTAAGCTTCGGCTGCGGAGATGTACTGAGGGAAAGCTTTCTGTAAGGTGAAGATGTGAGAGCTGAGTGGAGCGAGCGATGTAATGGAAGATTCAGTGAGAACGGCTTTGTTGGCAAGATCCTGCCAGCATCATTATCACTCGCGAGCAGGGCCTATGACGAGAAGGAAGCTCACATTGGCGATTCCAATACCCTCAGTATAGGTTCTGAAAGACATTCGTCCCCTACCTCCCCATCTCTGTGTTGATATGACGTCTTGCTGTCGAGGAACAGGCGACTTTTGAAACGTCCGGCCACGTGGCTGGAAGACGGGTGATCCCTGATTGTAGCACCTGTAGTGAAGATGCAAGACGTTCATATAAGTATGGTGTATGTATTTAGGTATGAATGTCCGAGGTGATGGGGAAGCTGCCAACTAGGCCTGCTAGCTAGCTGGGTAGGCGAGTAAGGTTATACGCCTTCAACACTCCCCTTAAACTGCTCGCCGTCGAGCGAGATCTCTCCCCTGAACGAAGTGACTACGCCGCCGGGTCTGTGCTGAGCACCGCCGAGTCCGTGCACGATCTGCGTGATCGTTGCCTCGCCGACGCCGTCTCCGTCTATGTCAACTCTCCCATTCTCCTCCGGTGCTGAGACTTGAAATTGAAGGATAGGCCGATGGAGAGGTTGTGCGGATCTGGACATAGGGAAGGACGCCTTGAGAGACTATGTCGAGCTTGATCTTGCCCTTCCGCATCGTGCGCTCTGGCAAGTTGATTGTCCATCCGTCTCTCTGCAGTCTGCCGGCCGATAGGATGTTGGATTGTGGCGGCGGAAATGTAATGGACATCCCTGAGGAGAACGGATTGGCCGGTAGCGCGCCAACTCGGAGATCTCCCATTTCGCATGACTGAACCTCTGCCTCGGTGTGCGGTAAGCTGAAGCGTAGCGGCGCATCCAGCTTGACTGCGTCGTTCTCGAGGAGATAAGCCGTGACTGCCCTCCGCTAGTCAGTGAAGGACTCGGTACCCTGTAGAGTGGGGACCGTCTTGGCGGGGGAAGAGAGGGAATCCGCCATGACGAGACATGATGAACTTTGATCGAGGTTGATTGAGGTGGAGCGACGTTGATGGGAACGTCTAGAGTGATGACGAGGGATTGTCGAGAGGATGTCATGAACGTGGCATGTAGGTGAAGTCTGTAGCCGTCACTCTACGGAGTCTTGTTGCGATCGGATCGGTGTGACTTGATTTGGGTTGATCTCGGGCAGTCGCTACCGATCGAGTCGTTGCCGTCGTCGTGGCTCGCAATGTCTGGCAAAGGTTATGGACTTTATAGCAGACACACAGAACAGTGGAGACTCCGACTGTTAATCTGTTGATATTCGAGCACCCTTTAGTGAAGATGCAAGACGTTCATATACAAGTATGATGCATGTCCCAGGTGATGGGGAAGCTACCAACTAGGCCTGCCAGTAACTGGGTAGGCGAGCAAGATTTTGCCCTACGCCTTCAACATGAGTCGGTGACCGCAGAAGGTGGGGCGACATTCCGATGTCAAAATATAAAATCGGTTGATACTTCTCAATCATTATCACTGCCCTATAATCCCCATCCCTCATCGTCTCATCCCTTCCGATTGCAGCTCAGCATGCCGCCGCCTCCCACCGTCTCACCCGTCACCGGCAACCCCGTCCCACCACACTATATCCACGCCTCTTCCCTCCACTTCCGAGACACAAGAGGCCGTTCGCTGCTCCTTCGAGGAGTCAACATTTCAGGCGGAGCAAAGGCACCTCATAATCAACCTAGCTGGAGCGCGGAGGGTTTTTGGGAAGAGGCTCAAGCTGGACGAGGTGACTTTGTCGGGCGGCCATTCAATCTAGAGGACGGGAGCGCCGAGGTCCACTTTGCAAGGCTTCGATCATGGGGCTTCAATTTCGTGCGATTCGTCTTCACTTGGGAAGCGCTGGAACATGAGGGGCCGGGGAAGTATGATATGGAGTATATGGAGTACGTGGTGAAGCTGTTGCATAAGTGTAAGGAGTGGGGATTCCGGGTGTTCATGGATCCTCACCAGGATGTCGTGGGTGGGCTAGCGAGCCGTTTTTGAAGCTAATGCTTTACAGTGGTCGCGCTTTTCTGGGGGCTCGGGCGCACCCCTCTGGACGCTGTACGCCTGCGGTATCGACCCCTATCAAATGAGCACAACATACGCCGCACTGCTTCACCATGAGTACCCCTCTCTCGAGAACCCGAAACCATCCACCTTCCCACAAATGATCTGGTCGACCAACTACACCCATCTCGTCAGCCAGACCATGTTCACGCTCTTCTTCGCCGGCAAAACCTATGCCCCCAACTGTATCATCGATGGAGTCAATATCCAGGACTACCTTCAGAACCATTATATCGATGCTGTCGGCGCATTGGCAAAACGGATCTCGCAGGAGCTGGGATTATTCGAGGAGGTGGTGCTTGGGTGGGACAGCATGAACGAGCCTGGGGAAGGGATGATCGGCCGAGAAAACCTGGGTATCATCCCTGCATCTCAGAGGTTAAAGAAAGGGCCGAGTCCGACACCATTCGACGGGATGAGGTTGGGGATGGGGGAGCCGGTTGAGGTCCAAGTGTATGACTTTACGCAGTTGGGACCGAAGAATGCGGGGACGCAGGTATTGGATCCGAAGGGCAAGAAGTTATGGTTGGAGCCCGAGGATGAGGCGACAAGAGGGGGCGGCAAGTGGGGATGGACAAGGGGAAAGGAGTGGAAATTGGGGACGTGCAGTGAGTAAAGTAGCTTTCAGACTATACTGACTCTGCTAGTCTGGGCGCAACATGGCGTTTGGGACATCGAGACCTCGAAGCTCCTCAAACCCGACTACTTCCTTACCCGTCCCTCCGATCCCAGCACCAAAGTCAACTTCTGCGCAGATTTCTGGCGGATGCACTGGTTCTCCTACGCCTCACGTATCCGTCTACACCATCCCGAGGCGATCCACTTCCTCCAACCTCCCGTCTTCGAAGTCCCGCCCAATCTGCCCGAATCCTTCCTCAGGGGACGAGCCTGCGCTGTTCCGCATTACTACGACGGGTTGACTCTCATGACGAAGCATTGGAATTGGTTCAATGCGGATGCCCTGGGTATACTGAGGGGCAAGTACTGGTCGGTCCTTCAGGCGGTCAAGGTTGGGGATGCGGCCATTCGGAAATCAATCCAGGACCAGCTGGGAGTACTGCAGAAGGACACAACGGACGCTTACGGCCAATATCCTACGCTTATCGGAGAAATTGGCTGTCCTTATGATATGGTGGGTTTGACCTTTTCAACCAAGAGGCTTGAGTCTGATTCCTGCACAGGATGGCAAAAAGGCTTACGGATTCGTTGACGGCGGCAAAGGCGAGGGCGACTACTCGTCGCAGCAGAAGGCATGGGATTGCTCTTTGAACGCCACGGACGGGACGAATTGCCTGGACTACACGATCTGGACGTATGTCCCGGATAACTCGCATCAGTGGGGAGACCTCTGGTAACTGCCGCCTTTTTTTTGGTTTTTTTTTCTCGCTGACGTTTTCAGGAACGGCGAGGATCTCTCAATATGGAGCCCAGACGATATCGAGAAGAGGGAGATCTACCAGGACGAAGGCAAAGCCTCGTCGCAAAGCTCGTTTTCTAAGGGCAACAATCTCGACACCTCGTTTGCCTCTGGTTCCCCTTCAACATCCTCATCAGCCACACTTGCGCCGCCCGTTCGAGCACCGCAATCGTCATTCTCGCCCACCTCAATCGAGTCTGGCGAAGGAGTGACCGCTTCGCTCATCTTGGAAGGCTCGCGAGCGGTGGCAGCTGTTTGCAGGCCTTATCCCATCTCTACGGTCGGTACTCCCGAGCGGATAGACTTCGACATTGCCTCCACGAGCTTCCGTCTAAAGGTTCGAGTACGGGCGGATGATATCCCCAGGACTGCAGAAGGGGAGGAGCTCGTCACGGAGATCTACGTCCCCTTTGTCCACTACGCCGCCTCGCTTGCACCTTACGGCACTTCAGACGACTTCGACTCCACCAAGCGGAACGCTTCCAATGTGTCACTCCTGCGCGAGTCCGCCACTCCCTCACCCTCAAACGGCAAGCCATCGACAATCCCCCTCCAGCTCAGTATCGACGTGCGCGTCTCAGCGGGAACATGCACCATCCGCGGACAGACATTACGCTGGAGCTACCCGATCCCCTCCACAGGAGCAGCGACATACGAGATCGAGATCAAGCGGAGAGACGGGGCGTTACGGCGGGAATTAGGTTGGGTTCAGCAGCAAGGGGGTTGGTGGGAGGTTTGTCCGAGTTGCGTCATCGCTTGAGCTTGCTCATGAGAGAGGGCTAGGTCATGCAGCTGGCGAAGGCGCTGGGGATTGACTTGGGGAAGATGCTGTAACACAGCAGAGGAAGGAGAGCTTGTGTTGTTTTCGATGCATGTTGGAGCAGCAAGCAGCATCTCTTATCCCTATTAACAATGACTGAATCACGCCAATGCGTTTTGAGCGGCGAGGCCTTTCTCATATCCCTTGATAATGACCGAATTACGCGACGCATGGTCTACAAGCATGATCAGATACAGGACGGCCTGAGGCGATATGGGACTGACCGACGCTGTCCACCACATACAAGTGATAACCCCAACCCACTTAGTCCAACTCGTCATTGCAGAGCAGCACAATTCATCTCCAATCCTCTAGTGCAAGAGCCAACATCCCCCAAGTTCCCCTCTGCTCCCCAGATCCGGACCCTCGCTCTCCCTCTTCAGCTAGCCCTTCCACCCCTTTCCGTAGCGCTCGAACATGCTCGTCGAGTTCTCCTTTCATCTGGCTTACAGTGTCCGTCGGATCGACCGCGCGGACCTCACCTGCCACATTCTCTCCGGCTTCCGCTTCGTTGTCCGATTCATCGGAAGAGGTCTCGTCCTTCCTCCGTCGTCTGCGCCGCCGACTTCGGCCTACGACGACCAGCACAGGTTCAGGACGATTCGCAGCTTCCACTTTCGCATCTCGGGCGGGAGCTGTGAAGAGATCACTAAGGTCGCCGGTCATCTCGAGGATGCACATGAGGCTTTCGTGTAGATCGGAAGTCTGCTCTGTAAGGCAGCTTGATTATCTCATGAATATGATAGCTATACCTTCGGATGTAGGAAGCAGAAGTCTCGAATCTGGCGGGTACTGTGAAATCCCATCAGCTTGCTATTCTCACGTCAGGCCTGCGACGTACTTCTCGAGCTCCAAAGCGATCATTGCTCGAAGGGACGTCAATCCAGCCAGGCTTTCTCGATATTTTTTTATTTGCAAATCGATTACCCGCTCCGTCAACCAGACCCACACCGCGCTACTTCGCTCTCAGCTCTTCCTAAATCGAAGTCAAGATGACCTGGCATACTTAATCAGCCAGACCAGCCGATGCCGCAAGCCGGATAGTGCTTTTGTACCGTTACTACTGAGCTGTGTAGCCTCAGCAAGAGTGTGGCGCGCGTGCTGGACCTGAAGGAGGAAAGCGAAGACTTCTACACGAAGGCTCATGGATGTGGCCGTGAAGAGCTGGGAGAGCGGAAAGGGGACCTAGACTGCTTCAGCTTTCATGATCTACGGAAAGATGTGCGCACCTGGTACTCCGCTCGTATAGACGCTAGAGCTCTTGGACCTGAGGTTGATCCTGTTTGTCCCTTCATTCGTAGCCTGACAGCTGCCGGGTTCATCCATATCTCGCCTTCGCTCTCCATCGTGTCTCGTAAAGTCCCGGTCAAAACGTGGAAGTCGGCCCATCGTCGTTTCTTCTGCATCTTTATCGAGCCATCAGTGCCGAATATAGACATTTTCGTGAAGGGCTCACCTGACTGGTGAGCCACCTGGACCATCCGTCCAAGACAACGAAACCTCGCATGTACGTCACGCCCTCAATCGCATCGAGGTGTTCCTGCAACCCGCACTCTTCCTCAAGGACTCGACGGAGCCGGTACTGGGTCAGTTGGCAGATTGGCGATAGGTAGGACGAGATCGCTTGGGCGATAACGAGTTCAGATGATGCCGGCTTTACGCTCTGTACCGCATGGAGAACCTCGGGAAGGCTCGGCCAATCCTCCGCCTCTCCCGACGATCCAACGAGACCCCTCAGAAGGCCCCTCGCTTTGCCACACTCCATCACGGCTTCCCTCGTGTCGCCCTGGGAGAGCCAAATCGGCCATCCACCATCACCATCGATAAAACCCGCCTCCCAGAAGTCCTCGTCCGCCCACGACACATCCCGATCGCGCTTGATGAAGAACTCTGGGTCGAGACTCCTTTCTTCGTCAGTCTGGTTCTGTGCGTATTCATCGTCGACTGCGGTCAGACTGCTCGGAATCGGGATACCGCGGTTGATCCAGTCGCCGAGCATCGACCACAGGGGAGCGGCTGATTGCATGAAGATGTCGATCAAAGCCTTCAGCTCCTCCGACTTGGAAGAGGGTCGGATCGCCTCGAGTGTTGAGTAGACAGTATTCAGGAGAAGCGTGGGCGAGTCGACATGCGGGAGGAGGTCAGAGAGATGTTCCAGTATCCTGCCGAAAGCTGCTTCGAGCTCGAGTTTGAGCAAGAGTGGTGTTGTGACAGCAGGTACACCCGGAACGGTTTTCGAGGAAGCGCTGCCCGTCATACCGAGGGAGAATGACGCCTCCAGATCGGCGACCCAGTGCCCGAATCTCTCCAAGACCGCTCGACATTCTTCTGCAAAGGCCTGTTTAGTTCGGCTATACCGCGGTGGAGTCCGTGAAGAAGAGGCGACGGGTCGAAGCGCTTCGGCGACGAATGCTCGGAGGGTAGCTGCTTGGGTCGACCGAGTTCGAAAGGTCTCGAGAATGGCTTCGAGAGTAGTCGGCGAGAATTGCCTTACGTCAGGGTGATCCGCTATGACCTGGAAGTAAATCAGCTAGTCCAAGGGTAAAGTGCCTCACCAAGCATTTGCCCGTGGGGTCAAACGTAAACATGATGCCTGGTCGACCAGAGAGGGCGAACAGCAATTCTCGCTGGAGCTGTTGAGACGAAATAGCCTAGATCTGATCGTGAGCAGCGGTTTCACAATTATAAGATGAGCCTTACCTTGCGCCTGGATTGCCTTGACGATGCGTCAAGCGCCAGAGCCAGAGACATCGCATTGGTCCCAGTCGTAATCTGCCGCCATCCTTGCAGACCCTCCTGCATCCGCTCCACATACAGCCCTCCATCCCTCCAGTATGCTCCTCTCGCAAACTCCCTTAGAACCTCCAGCGCCGCTCTCATCCGATCCTCCCCATGATCTTCCACTTCCTCCGTCTCCCTGAACCTCGTCGAAGCCCTCTGAATTCGTAGCACCTTCCTGCTGGGCGTCAAGACCTCCTCATCTTCGTCATCAGACTCGCTATCCGTCCAACCCTCCTGGACCTCTTCATCGAAGCCTGAACCCCAGTGATCCCCGGAAAAAGGCTCAGCCATGATCTCATGATACAGGACTTGCTCAGACGTCGGGTCGGTCGCGGAAAGACGGTGGAGGTAGTCATATGCGAGCTCATGGGTGATGGAGGTGGGGCGCTTGGCGAGATTGAGCTGCCAGCTGTCAGAGAAAGTGTGGATTGGAGTGGAAGGATACTTACCAGGAGCTGGACATGTTGTGGGAGATTCGACATCTGATCCATGTCAGCTCCTTGCACCGATTCTGAGCAGTCAGGATACCTTGACTGGCATGTCTCCCACCCATCCCGTCCCGCCTCTCCTTCGATGCCCTTCCAACGCACGAGTAGCCTTCTCCAATGCCTCAGCAAGATAGGATTGCACCCTTATGCTGGCTGTCCGAGCGAGTCTGCAGATAGTCAGCTCGCCTCACATGAGCAGGTGCTAGAGCAGACCCATCGAGGGACCCCTTGACATCTGCCCACTCTTTCCGAGTTCCACCATGGGTGTCCGCTCGGAGCTCGCTCACGACATGTTCCCGAGCGTCCCGGTCGTCCGCAAGTTGCGGGGTGAACGAGGCGACGAGCTCGCCTGCGAATCGATCAAGTGCGGTTTGACTCATTGTGCTATCCCGAATCCTCGAATAGCATCTCGAAGCGGAGAATGGTGACTTGACAAGGTGAGGAGGAAGGGGTTTACCTACACGGACGAAGATCAGACCCGTCTTTCATGTTGAAGGCGTATGATCTTACTCGCCTATCAAGCTAGCTAACAGGCCTAGTTGGCAGCTTCCCCTATCACCTCGGACATTCATACCTACATACATACATCATACTTGTATATATACGTCTTGCATCTTCACCAAAGGGTGCTCGAATCTAACATTTCAGCCATTGATTTCCCACGTGGCGGTTGAACCTACTTCTCATCGCCAGAGAGCGGAACAATAGCTGAACAGCCGATACGATAAGGCAGTCGCCTCCTTCTCGTTCACTTTGTTGGAGCATGTCGCAATACAGAGGCAGATATCAACGAGCTAGGACAAACCCCGTTGCATAGTTCAAGGGTCATGGGATATCTACGAGCGGTATTGGGCATTCGGACGGATAACGCAGACACGGTCAGAGCTGGAGCATCGTCAACGCGATCTACCGCTAGAGGGAATAATCACGCCAAGTGGCTTCGAGCCGCCGAGCTGCATGGTGATATCGGCCTTAGTGAAGACTGGGAAAGATGAGAGACTCACGACCCTGTTCACGGGACCAGTCAGACCGCTGTCCATCTGCCCGAGATCAAGTCCGTTGAGGCCACCCAAGCTGGTTGACAAAGCCTACACCGCGGCCAGGCTGATGGTCCGTCAGCGATAGGCCATAGCAGCGTATTATGGGCTACGCACGACGATGTCGCCGAAGACCCCGGCGGTCGCCGTATTCGCGGTTGACGCCATCTGCGGCCTATGGACACCTCGTGTCAGCTGAGTCTAATGATGCGAGAGCTCGGTAGACCTCATCGTTAGCGAGAACTCCGTCGTGCTCGGCGCCGTCATTGCCGATTCCGAGAAGATCGCACTCCGCCACATGCTCCAGAAGCTGAAAACAGAGATGAGCGGATGCTCAGCAGGATATGGTCTTGAGTAGGCAGACGACCTACTTTGACGGAGCCGTCCGCTTCGATTTCCTCAGGTGAATGGTGAAGTCACCCGTCGCGCTCGTACTCCCGGCCCAGACCAGTGACGCCGACGATCGCGTCGATGTTGACACGGTCGCCCGTACCGTCCGGGTGCCGGTAGTCATGGTTGTACTCGTGAGTGATGGGTTCCTGAATGGGTCAGCCCTCACCGAATGTGGATGATCAGACTCACGAGGAGGTTCCCTAGGAGGTCGCCATTGTGGCCATTGCCGAGGAGACGCTTGTTGACCTTGACTTTGGCCTACGCCGTCATCAGTGTGAGATCGCACCAGTAAAGTAGCTCACAATGACGCAGAGGGTGCCACGAAGGTAAGTAACCCTCACGGCCAAACCTCCAGCAGGGTTCGCCCTGGTGGAAGAATGGCTCGTCGAGGAGATCGCGCTTGAGGTTGAGGTTGACCTCAGCCTGCTCGCATCCGTTATTACCCGATGGCTAGGGCGCAAAACAGGGGTTTTCCAGGACGCAAACTGCATTGCGCACCAGAACTTCGCGGCCGTCGCGCATACATTTTTCGCCCTCAATCAGGCGGGTATTACGTTCCTTGATGGCAATTCCCACGTTGGCCTAGCAAACAGTTAAGTCATGCTGCAGAGCCAGATGAAGCTTCTGGACTTATGAAGATGCACACCTCGTCTTGCCAGAAGCCGTCGTGGCCATCTCTCCAACAAGGGGTGCCGTCGAGGAGAGCAGGTCCCGAGCCGAAGTATCGCTTCCTCACACTGAGGTTGGCGTCGGCCTGAATTCCTATGGTCGGTATCCAATAAGAATCCATCAAAGCAAACAGACAAGGACACAGAGAGTGTCGCGCCAGGTGCCCTTACGGCCGTCCCGCCAGCAAGAGTTGCCGTTGGAGAAGCCTGGCGCCGCCAGGAGGTCGCGCCTTTCTAGGTTGACATCGATGTTCGCCTGAGGCTCACAGACTCGATACTTGTGCTTCGCGACATGAGGGGTCGGCCGTGGGGCATTGTCATTGCGACTGGGGCTCGTCCTTACTTTGTAGGACGGTGAGACCCACCTAGATTAGTTCCGGGATGGGAAGACAGAACCGGGCGGAATTGCAATCGCTTTGTGTGAGCTGGACGGGGCGGCTTCGGTAAACCACCGGCGACAACTTGGTCTGGGAGGTTTATTGTGCGCGAAATCGCCCGCTTGTGTCCGTTACTTGCATGTTGGGTGTTGCAGCTTGCAGGGCCGTCGAAGATTACCGTTGCTTGTCATGATATTCAGCCGATCCGAGTTGTTTCACGGATTCCTCACTGAGTCCCTTGCGAAATGAGCCGTGGTCTTCAGTTTCGATTGTTCGGTATTGACTCCCAGAGGTTGCAGCCTTCATCGGTAATGAGTCGTATCGACATCGATTGCTGATGTCGATCAGGAGCTCGGGGCTGATCATATTGTTGCAGCCACGTTGTTGCACGTGTCATCGATCTTCGAGTCGACAGATCGCCATCCAGATTCTACGTCCGAAAGATCGCCGGTTTCCTCAGCCGGCATGGCGTTCCATCGAGCTCGACGTGCACAAGGAATCCTGCCAATCAGATGAGAGATGGAAGGACCAGGTCGGGTGATACGGAATATCCCGGATTTGATAACTGTTTTGCCCGATTTGTCATGCGATCACCACTTGCGAGTATGCTTCAGAATGAAGCGGTGAAAAAAGTCTTGCAGATAACAATTGAATCCTTGAGGCTCTCATGCCGCCCAGGGTAGGATGCGGCGTGGGTGGCCGGGATCTAAGCCGACATACAGGACATTGCGGATGCATGCTTCCGCTGATTTTTGCTATGTAGATAAGATCGCTCTCAGCTCGATTTCGGCACTTGAATCCGCTCCCGATCCAGATACCCATTCGCAGCTGATACCACCGCCTTGAGTCCACTGGCTGTGATGTCCGCATCCACCCCAACGCCCCAATACCCGCCTCGAGACTTATCCCTCGGGTCGGCATTTGGCGGAATCAGCTCCACGTATGTGGCAGCCTTGACATCGGATCCCGCGCCCACACCGTGCTCGGTGTACTCTCGGATAGAAAGGGTAATGTTCAGATCCGCAGAAAGCGCATCGAGGAGGGAGGAAAGCGGACCATTGCCTTCACCAGCAACATCCCGGATCTTGCCGTCGACGAGGATCTTCGCGGTCAGGCGTTTCGCCCTGTCCGGACTTGCTTCTGGACGGCCGTTTGACAGAGAGATTGACCCAATGCGAGAATCAGGTTGATGATCGGGATTGGGGCTCATCTCGGGTGTCGCGGCAGTCGAGGCGACTGGAGAGCGGATGTCGACGGTGGTGAAGGATTTGAGGACTAGACGGCCGTCGTAGATAGATCCTCCGAGATGGTACGTTTGCCGGAAGGCAGTTGTGATGTCTTTTGACGTCATCTCCTTTCCGGAAGCCTCAGATCTCTCTTGGATAACCCCGTAGAACGAGATCTGCATCCGCCTTGGTAAGTCCAGAGCAAGCGCTGACTTGACGATGTATGCGATACTGCGGGACATTAGCCAAACATTTATATATTGATTATATCGAGGCTCGCCCTCCTTTGCCGGACTGCGAGTTGACTCGAATGACCGCCTCGTACGTGCAGCCAACATCTGCCGGATCGATAGCGAGATAAGGCATGCTCCAAAGCTTGTCGCCCTTCTTTTCCCTGGCCAGCTGCGCCTCGAAGCCCTTCTTGATGGCATCCTGGTGGCTCCCAGAGAACGCGGTGAAGACAAGCTCGCCAGCGTACGGATGCCGAGGATGCACGGGAAGGCCCGTGCATTCGACGACTGTGTCGATGACGGAGAACATGTCGGAAAAGTCAAGATTGGATACAATTCCTTGCGAGTAGAAATTCATGGCAAGGGTAACGAGATCGACGTTCCCCGTCCGCTCGCCGTTGCCGAGGACGGTGCCTTCGATCCGGTCGGCGCCAGCGAGCATACCCAGTTCGGCAGCGGCAACAGCACAGCCTGTTTGGGCACATGAGCACGCTCCTTGTCTCGTTACGTATCACGCACCTCTGTCATTATGTGTATGCAGACTGATGATGCATTTTTCCCGTTGGCTGATCATCACGCAAAAGCGCTCCACCTGGTCCCATCAGCCCATTCCTCTGATCCAGCTGGATAGCCCACTTGATCGGCGAAACAGTTGGGTGTCGAGATCTCAACCGTCGCAGGGAGATTCTATCTCTTTATGAGCTGGGACATGTTCAAAATGCGAGCCATGACGCACAAAGATGATCCTATCCTCATGCCTCCCATCCGCCCAAACACTCTTCGCCCCCGCCAGCCAAGTCTTCTTCACCGCCTCACAGATCTCCGCCGCGTACTCTGTCTCCGTTTGTGAGAATGTCTCCGGCGAGTACTCATATCGGAAGTTGGTTCCATGCTACACCTCGTCAGCCTCGACCATATGTCGTGACCAATGTCGGCTCACAGAAACCGCATACTGCTCAGCGAGCTCTCGAACCAGCTTCGTGTGATCCACCGCTAGTCTACCCTTCCATCAACTGCAATTCCTCATCAAACCGAAGGACTCACTTGATAGTCTCGTCCCTGTCATTGTTGAAGACCACCTCCCTAAACAGGCAGCTCGTCGCGTTATACATATGTATGATGACATGTTTCAGTCCCGCCGTAGCTTCAAATGTCCGCTTGATCAGATCCGCTCTTGCAGGCGTGAGCACCTGATCCCCCATCAGCGAGTATTTCACCGCGAGGTATGCCCTATCTCACCTGAATCCATACGTCGTCCGGTACCTCTCCACCATTCAGGAGCTCTCGACAGAAAACGAAGTCGGTGTCCGAGGCAGCGGGGTAGGACACCTCAATCTCCTTGAACCCGGTTTGGACGAGGAACCGGAAGAAGCGCATTTTTTGTTGGTTCGACATTGCTATGTTAACGCATCAGCTTGGGCTTGACTAGGCTTGATGAGCAGATGAGAGACGTACGATTTGCGAGTGACTGGTTCCCATCTCGCAGGTCGGTGGACAGCCAGATGGGCGGTTTCTTGCTCGTCTTGTCCGGCCATGTCCGGTTGGGGAAGGGGACGGGTTTGAACGGTGAATACCGTTTCGACGGTTCGGTTCTGGATCACACCAGGAGTGAGTGTACCTAAGAGGGCGGGAAAAGATAACGACTCACAGCATAGGCATTTTGGCAGTATGGACATGTACAGTTTGTTTTGGTTGGAATGGCTCTCAGAGGAACATATGCATCAAAACCTGAGAGAACTCGACAATATACACGTGCTCGTACGTAAAGGAGAACGAGCAGCCGAGCGCTATTGTGTTGTGCTATTGGTAAGCCCGTTTGCTTCTCAGATCAGGTCGCCCAATCGCTTGGGAACCTCCGGATAAGCTACTGACAAAGCTACTGACACCGTCCCTGGTGCCCGTTCATCAAAAGAAAAATGATCGGGTACGTAATGCCGGTGTCCCTGAGATAGGCACCTGCGATTCGTACAGTGCCACATTGAACCCTGTCTCGTAAAGGTAATCATCCGTTATAGTCCCGGGCGTCTTGGGCCGTGTGGCAAACATCCCGAAGGTCCAAAGCCCCTGACGTTTCTCCTTACCAACACCGCATTCCATCCCTCTCTTGCCGCCATCTCATCTTCCAGTCTCCTCATCATTCTCCTTCTCATAAGTCAGTGCAGCTTGTAAACAAATGATCAACCCCGTCGGTCCCGGCTCGATTGAAATCTAATTCCGCAGCACAGCCTCGGTCAACCCATTCTTCCTCCCGCCCAAGTATCCGCTCATCCGATCGGCATTTCGACACCCGCTAGTAAAGGAGAAGAGGATTGTGCGAGGTATCGCAAGAACCCGAGAAGCGGAAGCGGTCGGACTGGTTATTGGTGAGTACTGCCGCGACACCAATAACCCCGTTCCTGTCCTGCCCCCCTTGACCACCCGGTTCCGCGTTCTGGCCTCACTTCCTTTCACCGCTGTTGTTTCCTTCTTCCAATGGCTGTTTGATCCTTCACCAGGCTTCGTTCTGTATTAAGCGTTCTGCAGGCGGAGGTTCGTCAGCCTCAGAAGGCTCCGATCGAATCAACCATCTCTGCATTGACTTGTCCTCCTTTGTCTAGCTTGCCTCGCATCCCCCCTTCCGAAATCGCTTACACTCGCGTCCCTGGATAGATCACGTCGCCATCCTTCCTCGGCCGCACCGACTACAATCACCTTCTCTTGACGATCCCCTAACGGATATGACCTTTTGATCGCGCCACCAAACATCCATTACTCAACCCATCGATCCGCCCCTAAACACCTCTCTCTCTCTCTCTCGTCCCCTCATCATGGCTCGACCCCTCCCATTATCACAAAACGTATCCTTTCAAGAGATTCCACCCTCGCGCCGAGTTGGGCGGGATGAACAGCCTCCTCCCCCTCCCTCCAAGGGCACGGCTTCCAAGCTGTCCCTTGCTCCCACCAAATCCAATTCGTCAGGCGCCATTCCTACCGCACCCCCTCTCCGGTACGATGATAGCTACAATGACGCCGGCTTCTCTGCCAGTAATGGAGCGGATGTGCGGAGAAAGAAGAGCATGGTGAAGCCGGAGAGAGAGCGGATAGACCCGAATCATCGCCTCTGGCATTATCGGGAGCACGCCGCGGAGGATGGGATGAACGTGTTACCGAGCTGTATGTTATGCTTCTGACCCTGGTCCACTTTGCTTACCTTCGACAGCAACCGGCAATCAGCCTTACAATCAGCGGCCAAGTGGTGGAGGCAATCAACGACCAGCCGGCGCGAATCTGCGACGTGGTAAATCCCTCCTGGCGAGGGAGTCCGATGATGCGGATCAGCAATCTGGGCTCAACATCTTCAAGAGAGGTGCGACGATCCGCAGAAAAGCCTCTGCGGCAAACCCGCGAGCGCCGAATGCTTCTCTGACAAACCGAGCGGGCGGCGGAAGTCGGAATCATGAGGAACGCGTTGGCTGCCTGGGCAATTTCGCGCCGGGACCAAAAGACGCGTGGATGGTGTACTGCTTCCTGCTTACCTGCTGGATACCAGGCTTCGTTCTCCGCGGTGTCTTTAGCAAGCGGACGCCAGAAGCACAGCGGGCCTGGCGAGAGAAGATGGGCATCGTCGGGATCGTCTTGTTCCTCATGGGACTGGTCGGTTTCCTCACCTTCGGCTTTACTCAAACAGTCTGTGGTACGCAAAAGCTGAGGATCCCGGGTGGTCAAGTCAACAACGGGTCGCTCGTCATCAACGGTTATGATTACGACTTTTCTACCTGGCGGCATCCAGCGGCAGGGACGATCTTCAACGGCACGACATCGCCTCTGTACATGGATCAATATATGGCCGGCGGGAAAGACGCGAGCTTCCTCTTTCAAAATGTCAACAAAAACTGCCTCAATGTCATCACGCCTGCGGAAGGTACCGGCATCAACCACAAAGGCAACCAGATGGCTTGGTATTTTCCCTGCAACATCCACGACCAGAACGGCACATCTCCTGTGAACAATACCGGCTATCCAGACAATCTCAATTGCCACACCTCAGTTGCAGCTCGCACAAATTTCGAACAAAACACTCCCACTGCACAGATTTATTACACTTGGCCCCGAGTTGAGGACAAGAAACGAAATTTGGCTGTTTACAAATCGTTAGTTTCACCAGCTGGGATTACATGCTAATGTAACGTAGGGTGGTCATCGATATGGACTTGCTCAACTGGCTTGACACATCACAAGTCGCTTATCCCTCCTTCTTTGACACCATCAAGACTCGCAATGAGACTTTTGCAGGTCAAGATATCACGGCTTACATCGAGCGAGCCGGTCTCACTAGCTATGCCACCTGTATGGCCGATGTCATCCAAGTAGGATTCATCGACTCCATCTCGATCGGTTGTGTCGCCTCGGACATTGTACTCTATGTCTCGCTGGCCTTCATCCTGGGTGCGGTCATAATCAAATTTGGCATGGCGGTCGTATTTGGCTGGTTCCTCAGCTGGCGGCTCGGAAACTTCGAAGGCGAAAGCTATCAGCAAAGGATGAAGCGAGCTGCGGAAATCGAAAATTGGACGGATGACATCTACCGAGCAGCTCCAGGGTATCTGCGGCCGAACGCAGCGAACAATGCTCGTGGAGGAAATGCCGCTCAACGCAAGACCGTCTTCCTGCCCACGACTTCTCGATACAGCAAGGCTGAGCCAATGCTGGTTGCTTCCTCTCGTCCCTCTACCGCCTACGGCATGGTCACTGATGCAGGGCGTCGACAAGCGCCCAGCATGTACGGCAACAAGCTCGGTCCAGGTCTACACATCACTCCGCCGGGTTCGCCCATGCTGCGCAACTCGAGAAGCTCGACCTCGTTACCGTTCAGGGATGACTCCGGCTTGTCACTTTCCGATCACTCGTCGAATAATCCGACGAATTGCCCGTTTCCAATGGGCAACGTCGTTCCTCAGCCTGCTCCAGACTTCGAGCCTTTCCAATTTCCTCTCGTCCATACGATTTGCCTCGTCACCGCCTATTCGGAGTCAGTTGAGGGTCTGCGTACCACACTCGACTCGCTCGCGACAACCGATTATCCGAACAGTCACAAGGTAATCCTCGTTATCTGCGATGGTATGGTTCGAGGATCCGGCTCGAAGCAATACACCCCGGATATTGTCCTAGGCATGATGAAGGAACTCGTCGATCCCGCAGACGAGGTTCAGGCGCACTCGTATGTGGCTATCGCAGACGGTCACAAGCGTCACAACATGGCGAAGGTGTACGCGGGCTTTTACTCCTACGATCCCGAAACCGTCGAGCCCTCCAAGCAACAGCGTGTACCGATGGTGCTCGTAGCAAAGACAGGCAACCCCCTTGAGCGTAACGAGGCGAAGCCTGGAAACCGAGGGAAACGCGACTCCCAGATTATCCTTATGAGCTTCCTGCAGAAGGTGATGTTTGACGAGCGGATGACGACTTTCGATTACGAGTTTTTCAATTCGCTCTGGCGATGTACCGGTATAACGCCAGATCGTTACGAGACGGTTCTATGCGTCGATGCGGACACCAAGGTGTTCCCTGACTCGCTTACACGGATGAACGCTTGTATGGTGAATGATACGGAGATCATGGGTCTTTGCGGAGAGACTAAGATCGCCAACAAGGCCGAGACCTACGTGACCATGATTCAAGGTAGGCTATTCCCGAAACGATGGTTCTTATCTGATGTACGTAGTGTTTGAGTACTATATCTCTCATCACCTCACCAAGGCTTTCGAATCCGTCTTTGGCGGTGTCACCTGTCTGCCGGGATGTTTCAGCATGTACCGGATCAAGGCGCCAAAAGGCGATCGCGGGTATTGGGTCCCGATCCTCGCCAATCCCGACATCTGCGAGCATTACTCAGAGAACGTGGTCGACACCTTGCACAAAAAGAACCTTTTGCTACTGGGCGAGGACCGATATCTCTCAACGCTCATGCTCAAGACCTTCCCAAAACGCAAGATGGTATTCTGTCCTCAAGCGGTATGCAAGACGATCGTTCCAGACACCTTCCGCATCCTCCTCTCACAACGACGACGCTGGATCAACTCGACCGTTCACAACCTATTCGAACTCATGCTCGTACGAGACCTGTGCGGCACGTTTTGCTTCTCGATGCAGTTTGTCGTATTCATGGACCTGGTCGGTACCATGGTCCTCCCGGCTGCGATCTCCTTCACAATTTACATCATTGTCGTCTCCATCATCCCTCAAACCGTCACTCACATCGCGAAACCGATCGTTTCCCTCATCCTGCTCGCCTTCATTCTCGGTCTGCCAGGTGTCCTCATCGTCATCACCTCGCGAAAGGTCGCCTATGTCGGCTGGATGCTCATGTATCTCCTCTCTTTGCCGGTCTGGAATTTGATTCTCCCGGCCTATGCGTTCTGGCATATGGACGACTTCACGTGGGGTGAAACGAGGAAGATTGTCGGCGAGCAAAAGGAGCAGTCACATGCAGACAAGGAGGGCAAATTCGACTCGAGTAGCATTGTCATGAAGCGTTGGGTGGACTTCGAGAGGGAACGAAGATGGCAGACCGGGACTCAGTCAAGGGACTCTCAGCTGTACGATGTTGTACAAAGGTCAAATTCGCCGAAAGGGTTTGTGCAGGTTTCCAAATCCGGATAAGCTAATAATTCCCCAGTGGTCTATCATCTAATCGGTACTCCATGGCATCGACAAGCGAGACATGTACTAGCGCCTTAGGTACCAACGAGAGCAATCCCCTCTTCAGACAGAGCCAGAGCTTCGCTTCGATGTCGCAATACGCATCGCCTACCGTGGAGACCAGGGTCGACCCGGCCAGCATGTCGCAACTAGCTCTCCCAGCTGCTCGTACCGTCCCCATAATAGGGCGGGATCCCTCACCCGGCTCCTCAGCCGAGTCTGGCGCATCAGTACCTCCTCTAAGGAATCTCGAACGAGGCCCGTCGGACGATCCTTCGAGCTTTTCTCAAAGTAGTGCCCCATATAGCCCATACCAACCATACTCGAACGAGAGCTTCATTGACGAAGCCGAGCAACCCATACTTCCACCCCACTTCCCCTTCCGCTCGTCAAACTCGTCTCCTGAGCCGGGCTTCATCCAGCCGGGACAGTACAGCAGCCCAGTCTACGCTGAGCCACAGCATGCCGTCTCTCCCGTCCAGCCTCCACCCCGAAGTCGACAAGCTGCAGCACATGGCCGGGGCGTCTCCTTAGTCGATACTGGCCCTGTACCTGTCGGTGGCCAGGCCGTACCCCATGATCCCGTCCGCAGAGTATCGCGACACGCACGCCGCAGTTCTTCCCGCAATCAGCTGGTCAGTCCCGTTACAGCAAGTAGTCACACGTCCGTTCTTCCGCCAGGAGCAGTGAGTTATGAACCACCGCTTGCTTTGCCTGCACCTTGCTGATATATTGTTCAGGCTCCGCCCTCATATTAGACAGCGATCCAACGACTGTCTCGGATATTGGACATTTTGCCGACTATAATGACTCATACCCTGTCTTTTCTCTGTTGCGTGTGCATCGAAGCAGACAGAATGACTACGTCACGGATGGATACACGTGCTATACTTCACTTCACGTTTCAAGTCGCCGCTATGCATGCATCATCTCAAAATCGATCAAGAAATCGAACCACCCGACCTCCCCTCTCCAAACCCCTCCGACTCTGACAACCGACTCCCCCTGTCCACCTGCCCTTCCATGACCACGAACCGAGCCTCCTGTGTCATCGACATCAAGTGCGAGGTCCAGGCCCCGACAAAAGGACCCCCAACCGCGGCGCTACCTTCGGGAGTGACCTGCGCTCAATTCTACTTCACTCCACATATACATCTCCTATACTGTGCCTACCCCTGGTGTTGCTTGAAAACCTTCGTGGAAAGTCTGTGACTTTCGTTACGCTTCCTGTCTCGGTCGCATCGGTTGGTTGCACGGCTGGAGGTGTCTTGTTCGCCGACTCCATGTCCGTTTGAGAAGCTGGAAAAAGTGGGATAGAAAATGCAAAGAGAGACTCAAATCAAATCACCTCAGAAACCGCAGGTCGTCCCTGTTTGGCTGTGTACGTCTATGACCGATTATGCAAGCAAGCTCTCTGGGATGTCTCACCTTCGCCTTTACCTTTACCTTTATACATACCGCAGTCATATAGTAGCCGTCATGCACTGCACCAATACGTACAACAAGGTCTTTGCCCGCATCGCGCTTGCGCTGCTCGTTATGCTCGTCGCTGTCACCTGCCGAGCCGTTTCCCTCCCCGTCGAAAAGCCCCGGTTGCAGTCTGTCGAGGACATCGAACCCGTCACGAACGGAGGACGACCGACTCTCCAGCTTCCTCACGTGCCAAATTTGTCCCGAGCCTACACCCTCATACAGGTGTGGGGGCCATCGAAGAGGCTCGACGGATAGAGAACGTAAGCGGAGGAAGCGGATTGTCGGTCGTCTCAGGGAAGGCCTCGTCCGTATCTTCTCTCATGAATTGCACCGGTGGTCCTCTGATTTGTCTATCGCTCTCCCCACTCGAGGTCATCATCCTCTCGACCCTCCATAGTCGTGGCCTCCCCTCTCCCGAGAGTGCGCCGCCCATTACGGGAGTGACCCGGCCCAGAAGGCGCTGCCCTTACCGGGAGTGACGGCATTTGCAATTGCATTACCCGAAAAGAGTCCCTTCACCACCTACTCACATCATTCCTGCCGCGCCTGTACAGACTCATCGATCCTGCTGCACCCATGAGAGCCCACGAATGGATCCTCAGACGTTGTACACTGCTCCACAAAGATGCCATGTGGTCCCCCGTTCCACTTCCGCAACAATGACCCTCCCGCCATCGCGGCTGATCCGCCAACGCTGAGTGTCCTCATTGTCCGCTTATATGAGCCAATCAAGACCATTCTGACTCTTCCGCTTCATCTCACGGACCAATTCACGTAGCACAGCTCCTTGACATCATGGCTTTTTCGACCAACTGGGCGAAAGCTGCCGCCGCTTCCGGACCCGACATTCTCGCCGACCATCCCGCTCCTCCTCCCAACAACGCCGACGATTCCCAAACATTATCCATCGGTCTACTGCCAGCTCATCCAAGGAGCTCATGGTATACAGTCTCGATAACACCAATCCCAACTCCGCAGTCAAGATGCTTGAAGCCGCCGTCTTGTCCGCCTACAAGGGCCCCGCTCAACGCGTCCGTGGACCAGGTGATCCCGGCTATGTCGATGTCAGTCTATTCTTTGTCATCCCTGGTGAGCCAGACCGCAAGAACAATCTTTGGCCAGACGAATATGACGCGACGGCGAGAGTACGCGTTACCCTCACTGCGTATGTCATAAGAAAGCTATCCTCACGACCATCGAGCATTTGAAACAGGCTCTTCTCTCCAACGGTTACGAGGTATATTGGGCGTGCAGTCGATCGGGTGATAGGCGGAACCAGATGCCGTCACTGACCGCTGCAGCAAGGGGAGGTATTATCGACGGAGGCTGTGAACCTGAAGAACGAGTTCATCCAGTTCCGTAGGACCACCGACGCTCATCACTCCGCACAGGCTGCTCTCGATGATAAGAGGGACGCGAGAATGGAGCGCGTCGAGGGCCTCCAGCAGCTGACGATGGTGCACATGATGGAGGAGGACGTCCGCCGTGGTTCGGCCTCATCCGCATCGCTCACGGAGCCACCAATGCCCATTTGTATTCGTCGATCGACCTCCGCGATGCCAGGAAGCAGTTGATGGACGCGACGCGCACGTATCGGGGTGACGAGAGCAACGAAGCGAAGAAGGAGATAGACGAGCTTCAGAAGGCGGTGACAGATATGGAGAAGCAGGTCGCGGAAGACAAAAAGCTGGCTAAGGATTCCGACGATCAGCTGGAAGCACCTCAATTCCAACCCCGTCCCACTCTCGCCATGCTCCAAGGCCATGCGGGCGTCAGGCTTCGA
>JAABUH010000862.1_pt1 | contig 39326 bp, 51 predicted proteins | sample 5559121 | NCBI WGS metagenome assembly JAABUH01 (sample SAMN10711871, study PRJNA513364) | rock metagenome | isolation source: Antarctica rocks | place: Antarctica: Victoria Land, Battleship Promontory nord | collected 2015-12-28
ACGGGAGCTTGTTCGAGGGGACGTGGACGAAGAGGAGTCATTCGAGGGGAAGTTGGCAGGATGGAAGCGGGGAAGGGAAGAGAGTCTGAGATTGGCCGCTAGTGGTGCGCGGCGGGCATTGGCGCGGACGTGATGGGCTGAGGGAACTGGTGGAGTAGGCATAGTTGGAGAGAGGGGTGACGAAGGTGTGTAAGTTTGTAAATCTTGACCGGAGCGCATGTTCGATGGTATTGCTGATGAGCGGGGTTTAGCAAGAGGTGGGAATTGCTCGACGTTGTGGTCAGGTTTCTTTTTTTTGGAACTGGTCCTCTCCTCTCTGAGAGCCGGGGAAATGCGGTTTCCAACGGGGGATGTAATAGTCGGATGGGAAGTAACCGTTCTGTCCCTACTCTCGCGGTCAACGGAGTGGTGGGTTGTGAAGGGCTTCTCGTACGACTTGGGATTGGTACTGGATCCGACGGAGTGTAGTCGAAAGGAATAGACGGCGAAGAAGAATCCTGATTATTAAATTGCTCTGATTCCTCGATAGTGGGCGCTAAGTCGATATGAGGTGGGGCAAGTTGACGAGAACGTGCCTGCTGATCTGGACAACTGGCTGTGACTGGCACGGGCTGTCTGAGGTCTGTCGCTGCACGATGTTTATTTCATGTCCACGTGTCTCGGGACTCTGAAGCGCCGCGGGCGTAGATGATATAACTGTGTGGATAGAGTGAAGAGGTGGTCTCTCTCTCTCTGTGTTGTTCTCCCAGGATTGTAGGTGCTGTTCTGGTGGTTGGCCGATGGGTACTGTATGACGACGCGTTTGCCAGGTGCCAGGATACCACTCGTGCCCCTCGGCCACTGATAGAGGCGGAAATAGCCGAACCATATTAGTCAGCGGAGGAGGGGTCAAATACCCGGCCGTAGCTTAGAAAATTCAACATCCTTTTTACAACCTAAGGTATAGTAAGTAGTAGGAACCAATAGTAGGATTTTCACCACCCACTTGTGCCGCCGAAGTCCCGTAAAGCTACCTACATAAGTAAGTGCCTTTGGGGGTGTCGCTCCCTAGGTAGAAATTGACTCGTTCCAACCGGCAACTGCGGCAACTAAACCAGAACAGCGGTACCCCACAGCCTCTACTGAAAAGTGGCGCCAAAGGCTTTCCGGGCTGTCTTTTCTTTAATGGCCGATGCTTTAACACCTATCCGTGCCCCCCACTAAGCTCATTCTTCACTTAGTGCTCGGCAGCCATGCAACAGTTTCAGCCATGCAACAGCTGAATTCAACTACCCATCATATACATGATAATATTTAACCAATTCCTTCAAAATAACCCGCCATTTCTTCTGATAAGCCTGGACGAACTTAATGCGAGCAGCCCTATGAGGCTTAGTAGCCCTGTAGCACTTCTTTAGTGCATTTAAATAACGCTTTTCCCAAGCCGCTTCGCGCTCCTTCTGCCTCTCGTCCTTCAATTTCTGTCTATCTTGAGTCATACTTCGAGCATCTTTGGCGTACAAGATGCCTCCGATTTTGAGAACCTTACCCGACTGCTTTTTGCGTGCTTTGCGAGCATTTTCAGCGGCTTCTATTTGGCTTAATTGATCCTGCAGCAACTTCATTTTACGAGTCATCGCGCTAGCGCCTTTTCAGAACGTTCCAAGCTTTCTATCAAGATTTTCTGCTGTCGATTCTTTAGTTAGCTCAAGCAGCTGATTTCCAAGTGCTGCTCGGCTAGTAGAAGTGATTCAAATGACTGAATCGTCTATAATAGATGATGATGTAATAGATCGATCCGTATGTTCAATAGTTCGAACTTTATTCAGTACTATCTTCGAATCAAAAGAAATTAGATCAGTATGCTTTCATGCAGATCGAATGATAGATTCTTTGAAGACTTTGGTTCGAAACTCGTTGAATGCAGCCAAAAATTCGACTTTTGAAAAGATCTCGTCACTCATTTGAACAGCTCGATTAACCGCCTTCGAATGCCAGTGTTTCAGAGGCTGAAAAACACATACATTCAGCGGCTGAAGCAGATGAGTAGTATGCGAAGATAAGCCGAAGGGTATGATCTTGTGATCTTCACAGTAGGATAGAAATTCGCGTGTATGATGAGATTCATAGTCATTCATCACAAGCATTCTTCAAGCTTCCTTTTGATGCTTTTGACTAAAGCGATCGAAGTGCTTCAGCCATCGAAGGGAAATTCAGTCATTTGAATAGCCTGTATCAGAGGTAGTGATCAGCACGTCGTCGCCGAGATCGTTGTTAAAATGAGGCGTCAAAAGTTGAACTTCAGTCATAATTAGCATTGATGATATATTCTTGCCCTCTTCACTGATGCATTCAATGCTCGTCAATGACTCTCTATTATTCGAATCCTTGAAGTAGATTCTTCTATTTGAATCTACAGTAACAACTCAATCGAAGCGTGCAATGCTCATACGATAGCCGGTTTCGTCGAAATTTCATGTATCATCCTTCGTTATATCATATTTGACGATCATCTCGTTAAACTCATCAAAATGAGTCTGTAGTACTTTCGGATCATGCGCGTTCTTTCTGTCAGCTGCTATAGGCTTTCGTTTAGCTTTGAAGAGATCTGGCTGACGATCTAACCAGCGCTTGGCCCATTGAGCGTTCAGTAGAGGTGAAGGATTTCAACGAGGAGAGTTCTGAGCACGAAGAGCGTTTGCCGTCGATTGCACCATGTGTAGCCTAGCTGGCAAGCCTAACTGATTCAGTGTGATTAAATATTGTCGTAAAGCTGACTCCTGATCAGGTTTTAAAGCTCTGTTATGCAGTCCTCGTACTGCTGTTTTGGACTGATAACCCTTTAGTCTAGATCGAAGTCTTTCATATGGAACACGAAATTCGCGCGCAATTTCGGCCCGATTAGGATTTTCGCGCGTGTTTATGGCGTCAATAGCCTTCTGAATGCGATCCTCGATGATAGCGTAAGTAGCAGCCATGTGGTTGAAATTTGGTGGATTTTTGAAGGTGGTGGATCAAAAATATGAAGATTTATTGTTGCATGGCTGAAACTGTTGCATGGCTGCCGAGCACTAAGTGAAGAATGAGCTTAGTGGGGGGCACGGATACCGTACTTTAAGGTAACTACAGTAAGGTTCTGTAAAGACTTGAAGTTGTTGACTTCTGTCGTATCGTCAAAACAACTAAGATTTAAACAAAGCTGTTAGAATACTTGATGCAGAAAATGTCGGTGCAACAGAGGTAGGTAGGTAGGTCATCGGTTGCCTGGGCCAGAACAAGGCGCCCCCACCCTGGTAGGTATTTACTGTAGACAGAATGTTTTGCTGCGCGTGCTGGATCCAGGTGATTGATATTTTGCGTGGCTAAGCACAGCCACACTAACCTGATGGGAGTCGAGGATGTTACCTATTGTTGTGATGGATGAATGGGCTTTGGGTTGGATCGATCTACTCTATACTCTACAGATGGCCATGATCTTCACTCATGTTATCGATAACCTTTGTATCTTAATCCAACAGGAACTTACTTGATTCGTTAAGCTATGATTACGCAAAGCTTTTTGTGGATTTGGGCGATGAATTATCCGACTTTAGGGCATGTATTGATTGCCCTGATCTGGAAGGCACAATGATGGGAGTTCGGATCAATCGTGTCGATAGGTGGTAGGGAACCCTTCGACACATCATCTCCATTTCCACGTCTACGGAGGTCATGATAGAGGCGCGTTCGGTGAGGTCAAGAGAGTAGAGGAATTAGGCTAAATGATACTAAGATGGCTAACATTGGTTTTGAGGGTATTCGTCTGTCAAGATACAACCTATAGAGGAACGACTGTCGAGGATCCGTCAAGCGGCGTGGGCTTTGCCTGTGAATAGGAAAGAATAGTCACAGTAGCAATGTCACTTGCATCGTTCTTCGATTCTCTGTCCCTGTGATATCCCAATGGCTCACTCTACAGCTTCTTCATTGGCGGCAAGTCTCCGTCCCAATGGATTTTCATGGCTATAGCTTGCAGTTAGCATAAATTCTCGAGCGGCTTCTTCGTCACCATTACGTACTTGTTGGGAACGGCCAGTAGCTTCCATGGTCTTCTCTCATATAAACATTATACCCTCCGGGCCTTGGAATCTTCTTGAGCTGACCCTGGGGGCCTGGTGCGCGCCTGATGTTGTTGAGCCGTCCGACAACCTTGAGCATCGTCGTCAAGGCCACCTTGCTGGCGTCCCCACCAAGACAAGCGTGCGGACCGATACCATAGTGAATGTAGACGTCCATAGGCCTGTCTAGGCGTACCTTGTTTGGCTCAGGGAAGTACTCAGCCTCGCGGTTAGCGCCCACCTGAGAGCAGCGTCAGCGAGTTGGTAGTGTCTTCTTTTTAACAATACACATGACTTACGAAGCTGCAGAAAACCTTGTCACCTGCCTTGACAGGCACTTGCCGGCCGTTGTCGTCAACGATCAAAGAAGTTGCTGCTTGACGATAGGAGCCAAAGGTACCGTTCAAACGGATACCTTCCATTGCATAGTGGAGGATCTTGTCATCTGAGTCAGCGCTGTCGATATTTGAGAGCCTGTGGATTTCCGGTAGATGCATTTTGCCTTCATCGGAAAGATAATAGTCGAGTAATTGGGTGAACTGGCACGTCAGTAACAGCACACTACTTGTATCATATAGGGATAGCCATACTACTTGAGCCTGGTTTGCGACCATTGCTACAGCTGTAGGTAGGATCTGGGACCAAGTAATCTCCTTCACGCCCATGTTGCTATCTAACAACTTTCGTACCATGTGAACACCATAATCAGTCAAGGGGCTCTTCTCTTGGTGGACGTTGTCAACGATTCCAGCTATCCAGCCCGTCATGCTCACCATGTTGACATTGGCCTCGATGATCTTCCCGAGCTGAGCTGTGACCGCCTTGGCAGCCATACGCAACGGGAAAGATTTTGCGGGTTCGAGATCGAAAAAGATGCAAACGAAGATGACCGCGAGCACCATATACATCTCTTGCTCGGAGTATACGCCATGAGGATGAGCTTCCGTCTTCAGCGGAAGAGAGAAAACGTTGGCGGCAAAGTGAACGTGAGCGAGGTTGCCAACGCTGTTTTAAGGGTCAGTTGTCGTGTAGAGCCTGGGTCAGGGATGACACTTGCTCTCGTGTTATATCAACCTGGTTGATTCCGGCAATTTTACAAGATTTCTCATGCAGCAGCTTGAGTGTTATGTGTTCGTAGAACTCCTTTACTTGCTTATGCCATGTATTCCGGTAAAGGGACTTGCCCATCAATTGTCGCTGTTGGGCGTGGAACTTTGTGTCGCCGCTCAGCATAAAGTCTGACCCTCCTTTCCCCATGAGGAACGCGGTAGCCTCTCCCCATGTCACCTTGAAATCGTTTTGATGCTCTAGAATGTACTTGGCTCCTATATAGGAAGTGAAGTTGACCCTCGGTGGTATCAAAGCAGGCCGGTCCCAGGAATAGTGCTCTTCACGTCCAAGACTGCGCATGATCTTCCTGTTCTCAGACGCTTAATTTGAAAGTTAGCGATGTATGCAAGAAGTGGTAACCGGTGCTACCTACGAATAGTCATGGGCATATGGATATAAATAGAGTCTGGTTTGAAGTGGTTCGGGAACGACCTCATGAACAGTTTGTACAGTACACTTCCAGCGGTTGGCGAATGTTAGTAAGTTCTGGCGTCGACCGCTCCCAAGGAATATCTTACCAGCCTTGCTCAATGTTTAGATCATACTGGGCCTCACTATAACCCCAGTTCGTGAGATTCTTGGGGTTATAATCAAGCTAAGTATAGTCAGCTCCATGCTCAGGAGGCTTTGCGAATCTCTTGGAATCACTCACGGCGTAAAATCTATCTCCACGGACTAGTGTAACAGCATCGCTGAGTATGGCTCTGGAAATCGTAAAGGTTGGAGCAATGCCCACACCTGGCACCATAGGAACCTTGGCGTCTTCCGAAACGAGACCAGGATACATCTCAACGTAGTCTGGATGTTCGTAGAGATGCTTTAACTGATCCGCAACTACGGGATCGGAGTTAATTGACTCGAATGTATCGTGTGCTTTCAATCCAAAAAACTTCCGGAATTCGTTGAGAGATCCGATATTCCACTTCCTTGCCTGCATCATACCAAGGATCGAGACCGCCTTCAGGCATGTAGGAATATTATTTGCTCCGAAAGCGCCTTCAAGTACTTTAGCAACCTCGTTCGAAGCACAAGTCGTTTTCAGGCTTGGGCCACTTACCTGCAGTATCTTCGATTGACTCGGTCAGAATTTTTACGAGACCATCATCTGGAAGTTTGCCATTTGCGTCTCTCTGCAAGTGGGCGAACGGGCGCTTCTGGGGATCTTTGTCTAAACTATGTTCCCACTTTCCCAAGCCCATGAGAAGCTCTTGTAAGGAAACATCTTTGGCCTCCTTCCCAAAGAGTTCCTTGTAAAGATCTTGAGTCCACTCTTCGTCTTTCTTACTGATGCAAGAATGCCAACGGTAAGCAAGGTTGAACTCTGCGGAAACCTGGTTACCACAGCCACTAGGCGTTCCTTCTTTGCCTGTCATCTCTGATCAGTAAACAGCGTTAGAAATCGAGAACGTGCATTGCTTTACCCATTTCCGCTCGAGGATCCAGCGTCCAAGTTGTATTGCTTCGGTTCAGATTTACGATTGTTCTTAGGTAATCGAGCAACGTAATGTTGATATACAGACCGCATGTTATCAAGCGCCCAGTTTGGAAGAGGTCATTGTCGTACTTTGCCCAAGACTTCTCCTGCATTTCGTGGGTCAAACCTTCGCTAGGCTTAGTAAAGCGCCCATTCTCATTAATCATTGCCAATTGCTCCACTACGAAATTGTGAAAACTTCAGATTTATTAATGCCTTGCTCTAAATACACATTTGGCGCTTTTAGACTTACCGATTAAGCATGATAAGAAGGACACCGCATCCAGGCGGGAAACCCAACAATCGCGGCTCCGAAAAGCAGTCAGGCTTCATTTTGCCATCTTTGAATGTTCTTATCTGATCTTGATCCTCCTGGGTATCTCCATACAATGTAGACAAGTCAAGATATGACGAGGTTTGAGAATTGTTAAAGTCTTTATGATCTGTCTGGAACAGGTCGTGAATAATCAGGGAGGCCCAGTAGAAGAAGACGCTGGAGACCTTATTTGGGTGTTCCTTGAATTCGCCTCGAGCCATGACGCTGTCAAAAATGAGGGACGGGTCGGGCAGAGCACCCGGTTGAAGCGTTCCAGGGTTCGCCGAGCGAGCGTATGGCGTATTAGCAGCCCCTAGCGTGGGAAAAAGAGGATTCTGCTGTGTTTAGTAAAGAGCCCGTCTATTGCTTGATACCGCTTACATTGTTCCCTCCATCGGCTTGCCGGTAGGCAAACTTGTCGCCTAAATAGCTCATAGGTGGATGCGGAAGTGAGTGCCAAAGCTCGTCGATGAAGGCGTTCGTCAAATCGACACGAGTCTTGGACAAGGCAGGCAGTCCGCTGACAAGCTTGGTGACGACGTCAGCTTCTGTTGAACGCTTTTGGTACTGTCTGGTTTACCTGAATGACACGCTCCATGATATAGGTCTTGTCATCCTGAAGACCTCCAGCTTTCTTTTGCTTCATGACCTGCATCAATGTATTGACATCCTTGAAACCGATGCTCTTGAGGTCCTGCATAAGGCCGGACGGCTCAGTGTGATCGAGATAAGCACCATCGCCAGATTGTGTGGGCAAAGGTCGACGCGAGGCATGAATTAATTGGGCAAATTGCTGAAAGGAGCCTTCCACTTCGCCACGGCTTGCCGTATGGTCTACAGTTTCTTTGGCCTTCTTCTGAGGCATCAAGGAGCTCTGCCTGCGGGTACCGTTGGGCTTTTCTGCCTTGGCTCCGTTGCTACTCCCGTTGGCATTGCCATTGCTCTCGTCGTTCTTCCCCCTACCCATTATCTTTGATGAGAACCTTCGAAGCATGATGAATTGGCTATTCTAACGATTGCACGAGGCTAGCCAGGAGAGTAGTTGTTGAAAGAGTGAAAAGAAAAGAAGCACGAGAGCTTCCTTCCCACAGTGCAGTTAGGCGATCATCCTCGGAAAGTCCCCTCGGGTCAGGCGAGAAGCTTCAATCGGCATGAGCCTAGTTGCACAGGCTACATCATAGAAGCATCGAAGCTCCATGCGTGAGACCACGATACTAGCGAACTCCATGAGGTTGGCGTTGCATTGGAGCGTTCCACACGGCTACCAATAATCGAAGCCATTGGACAATCGGAAATGATAGTCTTTAGGGGCGCATGTACGAACGAGCTGAGAAGTGAGGAGTGGTACTACCGTACTAGTCAATGGCTCAATGCAGACAGAAAAATGCCTAACGTTAGCACCATTCGTGCAGATTTCATGAAAGTTTGTTGATCATAATGATCCAATCTGAGATCTGGAAATAAGGTCTGTCTCTCGAAAGGAAGACTAAGTCTGATCCGGCCTAGCGTCTACATATCTCCACATACCTTATAGAAGCTCGAACTCAATGAAAGGATTCCACGGTTGATTTCCGTTTGACGTGCCGGGGGCAGTTGTACCTGACTATCTCACTTCCATTGGGGGAAAGGGAAATACCCGTTACAGGTGGGGTATTTTATGGTGAGCCAGTCGGAAGCAGAATCCATCGTTGTCAGTGACTGTTGAGTCTGTTGTGCGACCCCGAGAGCGGGGTGAAGCACAAAGGATGCAGGACGACATTTGGAGATGGGAAATAGGGAGTTAGAGCAAACCTTGGGAAGATCGATTGGCGAGATCTTCCGCTTGGTCCTTCCGGTTAGCGGGGAATGCTAAAGGTCTCACCCGAGCGTGGCCGGGAAAGGTGGAAGTTAAGGTACCTTAACCTTATGTACTCGGAAGTTACAGTGCAGTGCAAGCTGCGGGAGGGAACAAGCGCTGGAAGATCACGCTTCACGCCCTTACCTATTGTTCGTTGTTCTTCCAAGTACTTCCGTAACCGGAAAACATTCGACGATCCCGCTAAGACATGTCCACCTTCGATGTTTTAGTATCGCACGCCCTTTCCAGGCCTCTCACTGGCCAATACTTATGTACGGCCAATATGTATGGTTAAAAGCCGGTCCGGAGCACGAAACTCAAAATCTGCTGACTACATATCTTCTCCCCCCGTTCTTCAGACAGAAACCATTGAGATTGAACCTTGGTCCCGTCTGCATATGGCTGGGCAAGCCGACATGGAGATGGCACTAAGGTAGGTATGATGATCCAAGAGCTGCTGGTCGAGACACGCGTGAAGGGTTTCTCAAACATGTACTGCAAGGATGTCGGTGATTGCACATGACACTTGCCACTTACGTTGATACCGTAGTAGAGGTACCTTGTTTGGTTATACGAGGAGCCGTCATCTTGGGTGGCTCAAGTGGGGGTAGTAGCGTGTCCGTTCTGATCGTTTGTTTCCTCTGTTCTTTTAGTTGGTGTCGATATTGTCATTTTCACCCATGTGCCGTGCGATTCTTCGAGTGAAAGAGTAGCATCTTGTCTGTGGTATCCTTACTATAAACCAGCATGCAATCCCATTTGCAGGTCAATGGAACCCCTAATAGTGACAGAGACTCCAGTGCTGGCGTTGGCGCAGCCTCTATCCAACCCTATGGCCCATTTCGCGAACGAAAAAGGGTACGTTGAGAGATGATCTTGGACCATTGGGCATAGCTGATAAAATCATCCACAGATTATACTTTGCTTTGATGGAACGGGAAACAAGTTCTCAGGTCTTTGCGTTGCAATACAGGAGTGCTTGTTCGGCACTGACGCTCTTCTAGGCACCGACGCTGATAGTAACATCCTGAAGATATATCGAATGCTTGATAGAAACAATGGAGATCAGCACTACTACCAGCCAGGCATTGGCACGTACGTGAACACTGCTTCGCTTTCTCATACAAGCATGAGAGCGCGGTTCAAATCATGGTATTTGAAAGCAAAAGATTCGGCTGTCGGTACTTCGTTCGACGAGCATGTCATGGGTGGGTATAAGTTTCTGATGAAAACTTACGTTGACCACGACATCTTCGTGTTTGGTTTCAGCCGAGGAGCATATATCGCCCGCTTCCTCGCTGAAATGCTTGACCACGTTGGTCTGCTCAGCGCGGGAAATGAGGAAATGGCTTACTTTGCGTGGAAAGCGTTTGCGCAATGGCAAGAAAGAGAGGATGGGAATGAAGAAGAAAAGAAGAAGAAAAAGGAGATGTTCATATTCCTCCAAGCATTCCGCGAAACATTCAGCCGCCCGGTAAGACGGATTCGATTTCTGGGGCTCTTCGATACAGGTACGCATAGATGATATTCGTTTAGCTCCATAATCCAATCATGGCTTCACTTATAGGCTCGTTTACTCCACCGCATGTTGCGGCTTGGATGCAATTCTAGCTGATATTTGGATTAGTGAACAGCGTGCCTCGATTTGAAAACGCATGGATGCAGAGGAGTAAATTTCCTTACACGGCCAGAAGTTCCGCAAAGGTCATTCGGCATGCAGCAAGTATCGATGAGCGAAGAGCGAAATTTCGGTCAGACTTGATCTCCGGAACAAAGTCCTTGAGTCATCACCATCATCATGTACCAGGTTTGAGTCATGTTCGGAGACTGGAATTTGGCGGTCATCTTAACGCTTCCGAGCTGTCAAATGAGATCCCACCTAAGCCGCAATATGATCGCTTCCGAAGACGTTCAAGTCAGTTCCGATCCAGTGGCGAAGCCAACAGACCGTTTACTTCTCGACTAAGCACTCAACAAGAGGACGAGGAAGGCCTTAAGGTCCAAGGGCGAGAACGACTGAGGTCGACGAGCCCTGCAGTTTCGCGCAATGCTGCGTCAGACGATGACCGTTCTTCGATTCACTCCATTACTTCGCAGAATTCCTTTACGCCAGCCAGACATCCAGATGATGATGACGACGAAGATGAAGCGGCGGAGCAAGACGTCGAAGAGCTATGGTTTCCGGGTGGTCATGCAGATTTGGGCGGGGGCTGGCCAATATCTGCCGGAGAGGAATTTCCTCTGAGCCACGGCCCCTTGGTATGGATGGTGAGGGAAGCCCAGCGGGCCGGATTAGAGTTTGACCCGGAAAAGAAGGTGCAGTTGAAATGCTGCGACGAGGATTTCAATGCGACGCCGCCGAACCTTGTAACCGCCCATGGACAACCAATCCCAGAAGTTCAAGTCACAAGCTCTACAGGCTCTTCTAAACCCCCAGACCTGTTTCACAGCCCTCACTCGGACGTCGAGAAGCAAGGCTGGGCACCTGGCTTGCAACCAGAAGCAACACCGCATTCTTCGTTTCTTCAGGCTCTGCACGCATCAGCCACTAAAGGCGTGCTACACGACTGCCTTGAGTTCAACAATGGTCTTAGCAAAGGCTCGGTTATCTCGTGGAAAGTTATGGAATACATGCCGTTCCGACGAATGGATCTTCGGCCAGATGGAACTTGGAAAGCAATATCCATGCCATTGCCGATGGGTGAGACACGGGACATACCAGATAACGCATGGATACACCATTCTGCCATAAAGCGTATGCAGGCTGATGAGACTTACCGTCCTGGTAACCTCGTCATCGGTGGTGGCGGACGGGGTATCCGAGTAGCACCGAAAGAGGCAGGTATGGGAGATTGGGTGGTCTTGAAAAATGAAGGGGACCCTGTTGGCGAGGTGTACGTGAGGAAAGACCCAAGTCCAAGGAAACAGTTGGATCGGAAAGACAAGAAAAAAGAGGAAAAGAAACAGGGTGAATAGGTGGAGAAGCAGACTAATGGGGAGATCAGATGAGAAGTCTATCAAGAACGTGAAGTAGATAATCGTGTGCCATCATATCCTCCCATTTCAACTCGGTAGATTTCCAAATGCTTGTTCGTACCATCGTTATAGAGGATTAGGATTGGATTGTATTGTATTCCGTAAGAAACCCTGGAATACCTAGTTGTATTAAGATTGCGCATGCTGGTAAATACTGTGGGTAGTAGAACAGAGCACACCAGTCTTCAAGGCCGGAAGCACGTCTTCCAACATCATACCACCTTTCGGACAGATGATCCTAGGGATGTAAAAATCTAGCACAGGCGGTCGCTCACTGTTATGGCTGTAAAAAGGTGGAGATCTGGTCCATCAGTCATCTTAAAGAGAGCATTTCCGAGCACCAGCTTTCTTATATCTCAAGAACGGTCAATGCAAGGATAGAAGAAGGCAGTGGCATGATTTCTGTTGAACACGGGGGAGGTTTATTCCAATAACACCACATAATGATATCTTCGTCTTAGAGACCTTACTGGTATGCAGAGTCAGTATTCGGGCGCGGCGCACTTGTGCAACCACATACTGATACACCTTATAGCTAAGAACCAACCACTTCCATTGGCACCTTGCATCATTGTGCGCCACTCGAAACAAAGCTCGTTACATGAAAAGCCCGTCTGCCACGAGCCGCACAGCCTCTTCCCGTGGGGGTGGGACGCTCAGCAGCCTATGCGGACCTCACGCAGTGCCTAAAACGAAGCCCGATATTAGGGAGGCCAGGGACGTTGTGTCGGCTCCGTCCAGTCCATGCTCCAACGAAGGCTGGGAGAATCTGATGAATTGGGATCACACAGAGAAAGCAAGTGCATTTGCGAAGACTTCTGTCGTTTCATCCACCTCAGCCACGCCCTTGATACCGACGTCAAGCTCCAACAGCATACCCCGCCCTCACGTGGAGGCCAATCAGACATCAGGTCTTTTGACGGAATCTAGAAAGCGTAAATCATTCTCGGTGATTGACAGACATACCGATGCTGCAACGAGCGTTAGCCAAAGCGAAACTCCAGTATTTAAAAGAAGTCATAACGCGATAGAAAAGCGATATCGCACGAACCTCAATTACAAAATTGCGGCACTAAGAGATGCTGTTCCAAGCATTCGAAAATTAGATGCTCCAGCTGCCGACGACGTTGACGGCCTTAGTTCGGCTCCGAAGCTCAACAAAGCCACTGTATTGTCGAAAGCAATCGAGTATGTCCAGTTTCTAGAAGGGCGCAATCAGCGCCTTGAAGAAGAGAACACTACTCTTAAGGGGTGCGTGGCTGCAATGGAGCAGGAGGAAACCAAAAATTTAAGGGCTCCTGGTGAAGCTGCACTGGAAGTAGGCAGCGACGCTCCGTACCAGGGCTCGGCCTCTGTGTGCACTGCTCCTCTGAACCATTCGCCTGCATTCAATGATCCTCAAGGCATGATCCGTGTGCCAGAAGATATCAAAAGGCTTCGGCAAGGTACACCTCAAGCCCATTACCATGAGCGTAGCACACGTCCCCTCCCCTCATCTGGTGGTATAGAGGTTTACCTAGGAGCTATGCTTCGCATGCCGTGAGATGCTCGTAAAAGGTTAGTCGCCCATATCACTTACTTCCTAGCCTTCGGTGGGACCTTAAACTTTGTGGATTTGCTTGCAGGGACGGCATGTAAATACAACCGATCCTGGACGGGAACGGGGAGATGAGTTGCGTGTAGGAAAACATCTGCCTTCTGGGAAGCTCACGGATATAGTTCCATCAAGCCACCCCACAGATGAACTACGTCGGCGATCAACAAGATCTAATGAAGTGATACATAGTATTGCTAAGAAATTAGACAACGCTACAATGTACATAAAACCCCACAAAGCTGCCCTTAGATATCGTTCAGGTAATGCTTTGATGGTTTCGCATCTGCTGATGGCTTCTTCGAAAAAACCGCACCTATCAGGCTGTCCTTCAAAATAAAGGGTAGACTTTTGGTCTTGTTGCGGGGAACCACATATCTCGCTTCGACATTTTAAATGAACAGTTAGTCGTATTGGTTTCTTAAGGAGGGAGAATCATTACAAAACTGGCGCCGCAAGAGTAATTGGTGAACATAAGATGCGAAATAGGTCGCTTGTATCTCAATGTCTCACTTGGACTATACAGATGAACATCGGCCTCTTTAATTTCCTCGAAAGAGGAAAATACTCAACTTGATTTCTGTCACGAGATTTCTAAGCTCTTAATGCCCGATAGCAGTGGTGGTGAGTAGCCGAGCAACGAGAGCTGGTATCAACATAAGGAAAAGAAAGCGCATAAAGAACCCGGCAATACCCCTGGAAATCATCACTCCGCCATCCTCTCATTGCCCGGAGTTGGCCCCCAGAGCCAAATCGTTGGCTCTACCTTCGTGGCCTTCAGGACCTTCTCGTCCTCCTTGATCTGTCAAGGCTTAGCATAGGCTCATTTGAAGCAAGGGTATAATTAGACAACATACCTTCTCCACGAGCATCCTCTCCTCCAAGCGGAACTTCAACAACCCCCTTGATACACGCTTTAATTTCCCCTTCACATTCTGCTTGGGGAGCTTCTGCCTCAGTACCACCAAATTCTTCTCGTCCTGGACCTTGGTCGGCGTGTCCAGGACGGTCCATTGGCCGAGCGCCTGCCCAGCGAGGATTCGTCGGATCGAGTATTGCTTGGATTGGGTTACCCGCAGCTTGTTGCGCTTTCGCGCCAGGATATCAACCATGTCCTTCACCTTGTCGAGCCTATTGATGTGCTTTACATATTTATGATTGGCGCTGCAGGACTTCTTCCCTAACTTTGTCGTGTGGATGCTGGTGCTGCCGGTGCTTTTGGCGTTGCCTGTTGTGTCGGCGGTGGTATCGGCGGTGGTGTCGGCGGTGGTGTCGGTGGTGATGTCGGCTGCTGTTCCTGTTGCTGTCGCGGCTGCGATTGCGGTGGTGGCGGCACTAGTGGTGGTGGTTTGGAGACCAGCTCCAGTTGTCGGGAGACCAGCTCCAGTGGTTGAGAGACCAGCTCCAGTGGTTGGGAGACCAGCTCCTGTGGTTGGTAGACCGATTCCGTTATGCATGGTTTGAGGAATGGGACAATTGAAGCGACGGTTGAGATGCGGTATGAATAAAGCAAGTAGAAGACAGTGTTTGCAGAGGAGCTGGTTTGAAGATGCAATGCGAAGAAGAAGGTAATATGATGTGCTGTCGATATTAGTAGAGCTTCTTGAGACGAAAGATGACGGACGAGACGAGAAGGAAGATTGGTAGGTCTCAATTCCCTTTATATCCTACACGCTGGCGGAGCTAGTCGTGAGAAATTTTCAAATATACTTACTGACAATAGCAGGCAATCAGGGGTAATTTTGAAACGTAACTCTACAATGGCTACAATAGGGGTGTTGGCCGCTAACCCCCTGAAAAGTGGTCAGTAGCACTGCTTGTTCGATAGTGTTACTCATAGCACTCACACAACACAATTACTTGAACTCGAAACGACAAAGAAAAAGACGGGACTAGAGGAATTAGGAGACGCTCTAACAGAGTTTTCACTGTACTTAATTGAAGGGTTGGTCATACTCATGTGGGAACAGCTCGTTCGCTTCTTCAACGGCAGCTGTATTTGGCACAGAAAACCTCAGCAACAGATCACAAAACACACTCAACGAAGCTTTAATTGGATAATATGGGCCTGTTGGACAGTTTCCGGTGGGAAAAGCCCATGTACTTTTCCTTCCAACGTGGGCTTTTCCTTCCACACCTTCGATCCACTACTACTAAGCTCAATATCACAAAACAAATCTTTGCAACCAAAGGATTTACTGAACGAACAAGGATTTCATCGAATGAAGGGCGAGCTTGGCCACCCAACACATCATCTTAATTCCAACCTTAACATCCTCAGCCTCAACCTCCTTTGGTATGCGCGACCACCACTTAAGCTGGGGAAATCTCTATGAACACCTCCAAGCATCCGATATGAATACCATCTGAGACGGAAATTGGAGTGTGATTATGCCTTACTTACTTTACCTGGGTGTTGAACAGGTAATGTTACAGGCCTATCTGGGGCAGAGCTAGTGCTAGTTGTTGTCTCTGCTCTAGTGTCCTTTAATGACTGGAGTAAGCACGACGGTTGTTTGTTCTGGTAGCTCCAACACCGAGGTAAAATGAAATGCAGCAATAGAAGGAGGAAAATATATTGCCAAAGTGAGCGCACATGATCAAGTATGGGAAACGGAGGAATGGATGTAAGAATGAAACCTTCATTGGGCCAGTTTGCTGTGTCCACGAATTCTCCAGGTAACCGAAAAGCCAGAACTCGCTTTGATGGATATGGACACTTCGCCCCGTGTAAATAGTGTTAAGACAAAGCGGTCAACGATGAGGTGTACCCTAGCGAGAAGCTGTTGTTGGGTTAACGTGAGTCAACGAAACAGGTCAGATACGTTTGTCATTTTATTCAGTCTTCCCTTTCTTGTTCCCTTCTACGCGTCAAAAATCACGCGCCCCTATTCTACCTCTTGCTGGCTGCTCTCGCTGTGCACCCTTCCATCATCTCAACCCCTCCATCTACGGCATCAGCTATGCATCGCTTCGTTGCAAAGATACTGCATATGACCTGGCAACCACCGCCGTCCAAGAGCGAAACGCCTCCGAACACGCCAGTCGCGAGAGAAGGTGTGGGGGAAGTGCCTGATGATGCCCCTGTCGCAGCGACGAAAGCGAATGTGGGACTGGCCCAGGTATCGGCTGCCTCGAGGACAGTGGATGCCTCTGTCAAAAGTCCATCATCGACCTTCATCCCTAGAAAGCCAGTACCCAAATCTACATCCGTAACCAACGCACCGCCGCCGCCTCCTCCCCCTCAGTTCCAGCAGCGACCAATATGCACATGTCCCAAACCACCACCGCAAGATATTGAATGTGAGAAAGCCCACTCGCTCCGCCACCCACAGCCCTCATCATCCTCGCATCGAACACAGCCATTCAGACCACAACTTCCACCCGACCAAGCGCACCGCAATCCTCCCAGCGGGGCACCTTGTCCACTCCACCCCTCAAAAACCCTCTCCTCGAATCCACAACCCGCTAATCCCACCGCCCGCACCCGCTTCCACTCCCAGCAACCCCCCATCCGCAAAACGCACCCCACGCTCGAAAAGACAAGAGCCTGCCATTGGAGAACGTTCGCTGCCCACGAGCTCATTAGAAAGCAGCTCTTGGCGCAGCTCAAAGCCGACAAAGCCAACAACAACGACTGGGGTATCGCAACCGCCTATGTGCGAGCCGCGGCATGCGGCATCCCCTTCCATGTCGCAAATGAACCCCCCCGAAAAAGCCTGAAGGACTCAGCTGCTGGGTTCGCCGCGCGCGTTGTTGCTGGGATCGCGAAAGTACGTGAGGATGCTGCGACGAGGCGCTACCGCCAGCGTGTGCGCCACCTCCAAGACCTCCGCAAAACCCTCGCTCAGTACGCACGCGAGTACAGCAAGATTCGCGGCGAGCAGCATAGAATCGCTGCTACGATACGCGTGCTCAGAGCCCGTGTTAGCAATCCTGACACCGAACCCAGTTTCAATACCGAACCCAACTCCACAATCAGTATTACGCACAACGCCGCTAATAATAGAAGCGAACAAGCCCTTAGCGTACTAGCGAGATCGACTCGGAAGGCGAGGGCGGAGGAGACGAAAGTTAGGGAGTTGGTACGTTCGACGCCTCTCTCTTCCAATTCTGTGGGGCGTTGTTGCTAACGGTGAAGGTCGTACATAGATTGAGCAGGATGAGCGCCTTATCGCGGCGAAGGGCCAAAGAGTGAGCCTGAAAAACTGGAAGGGTAAGCAGGGGAGGGAGAGGTGGGGCGACGGGTGAGACCATTCATCTACACACACCGCAACAAAAGGGAATCCAGCAAAATTCTGTGCAAGCTGGCCAGATCGATTGAAAAGGGGTGAGGGTGGGGAGGCAAGTGATTATCGCGGGGAGGAGTAGGTGAGAGGTGGTTGGTGGAGTGACAGTATTCCGCAAGAGCTTTGCGTGTGATCGAACTTGGACGCGCGAGGACGTGGGGAATGAGAGTCTAAGTATGGTAGACACGAGCGCAGCGATCTGGCGCGGATTTTGCCGCCTGGTACGGGAAACTTTTTCTGATGATGAGGTGGAAGTTGACAATTAGCGATTTAAGGACCTGGACGGGGACCGATTCCAGATGTTATAATGGAGGTGGGTGGGTTTGGGTGATGGTGTTGAAAAGGCGTTGAAGGAATTTTTGATCTGGGTGTGTTCTGGTCGGGGTGAACATCCAGGTCCCGCTCGGGGAAAAACTTAGATACAAGAAAATCAACGTGTGCGAGCGGACTGTCTTGTAGCTTTCGTTGAGGCATCCCACTATCATGTTCTGATGGGCAACTATGCCAAGGACCTCCGCTGTCGCTCCCACCTTCCCGGCCATCCCCAGAACATCACAACCACCCCCATCGCTCCCTGCCCCCTTTCCTCCGCCACCCCCCAACCGCCTCCTCGTCGTCCCCCTCAATCAACCCACACAACTCCCTCTCCAGCACCCTGGCCTTCTTCATCCTCCTCCCCACCGTCGAAAGCTTCTGCCGGACCGTGTCCATCGAAAGGTGGAGTTTCGCGCTATGGAAGCGGACGGGGAGATTCCGGGCCACGAGCACTCGTCTGGTGGCGGCGAGTTTGTGCTCTTTGGTTCGGAGGAGGGCTAGGTCGTGCGCGTGGAGGTTTAGGCGGGTTCGTAGGGCTTGGAGTTGGTGGGTGTGGGTGTGGTGGAGTGGGAGGGGGGAGGTGGGGAGGGTTGACGGGTGGTCTGGTAAGATGGGGGGCTTTTTGATGGGGGTGGTGGTAGGCGAGGGGGTGAGTGGGGGTTTTTTCATCGACAGAGTGGCAGATTTCGTTTCCGCCGGGTTTAGGCATGACCTTGCTAAGGTCCCGCCCATCTTTCTATCCTCTTCCGTATCTTCGTTCTTGAGCTTTTCGAGATTCGCATTTGCCTGGGCACGCTTCTGCCGAGCACGGACCAGCCTGTGTATCCGTGGCTTGCTCGGTTGGGGGTTGGTATCTTTTTCACGCGCGTCCCGTTCATCCTGGAGTCGAGATGCTAAACAATGTAGGGCGCAAGATGCTACAAGGGCGGGCATTTCATGCCAATGGCCTTGTAGGGGGTCTTGAACCCGGACACGATTATGCATCTGCCGATCGTACTGTTCTCTTACCCGCCTCCAGTGGAGTTCCCACTCCTTTTCCCTTTCATAATTCATTTTTCTCTCCATAAACACTGCGGACGACTCGTGGGCGTGTTGGGTAGGGCGCCGGTTGTGAGTTCTTAGTGCTCTGGAGTGGGGTTGCCATTTGGGGCAAGTACATTGGGTTGCTGCCGCTTTTGATTTGCAAGATTCAGCTGCTGCATCTCTTGCTGCCACCGTCGCTTTACTGAGTGCAGCAGCGGTTGTAGTCACAAGTTTGGGCGAAATTTTTGGCGAGACAGCGGTTGATTCTTGATTTTCTGGCCTAGATTCCGCTTCACTAGGATCAATTGGTGCTTGTGTAGCGGTGCTGTCCGTTGTACATGATGTAGTGATATGTTTAGCCACCTCTTCGATCAGGCCTTTTATCGACATAACCGTTGAGACTAGTTTGTCTGTAGTGGCATTCGCTACACTCAAACTAGCGAGGGCTGGTATTGTAGCATGGGTCGCTTTTCTTGTTTCGTTCGTGAGTTCAGTCTCCCCTTTCGTGGCCTCCGGGTTTGACTTGCTTCTGAATGGCGGTGGCTCCGAAGTGTGCAAGCGCTTTGCAATAACAAGTAGCGTCACTGATGCCTTGGAAAAGACGACAGATATAGTGGTACGAACCCAGATTGCCATTGGAACGAGGGTGTGTGTTTGAAATAGCTAGAACTAAAGAGCAGGAAAGAAAGGGTGGAGTATAGTGTTTGGTAAATTTGCCCTTCGGAAACAGTGATTCCAAGTGAATGGCTGACACACAATCTAGTTCGAGTGTATGAAGGATGGGCTATGGTTCACTTCGTCGGTTTCCAACACTCAAAACTTGAGCTTTCGATCAGCAAGTGTTGTGTGCATCAAGTCGGCACTGAAAACTCTCCTGTATATCAAGATCGAGAACTATTTGCCGAGAAGTCTCTTTTTCGGAAGGCCAACAGGACCGTTTGCCATCGACATTAGGGGCCTTTTTAAAGCGCAACCGCCCTTCGTCCTAAAAACATTGTTGTGGCGAGGGGTCGAATTCATCGAATCGAGTTATCAAAGATAACCTTCAATGAAACTGTAGATATAAATCCCCACTTGAATACCTCAATATGGTGATTTTGTTGGCCTTACACTTGATGAATCCACCCACTCCAATGGAAATCATCCTTCAGATTCAGCGATGGTTCCCTCCACCTTGAGTGTCAAACTCTCCTTGGCTCCTTCGATTTCCCCACCTTTAGTAATAGCCGCTCCTCTTTGGTTTCAGAGACTTCTTCCACAACCTTTTCTTCTGTTCCATCACAAACCTCCTCCGTTTTTACCTGCTTAACAACCGTCTTCTTCCTTTCCACCACAGCACTAGGGCAAAAACCACTCTTGCTAAGCGTACATTCTCCACACTTCCTTCCCACCGGCAAACAGATCGTCTGCCCAAACCCCACCAAGAGGTGATTAATCTCATGCCACCTGTCTCTCGGCAACCACCCTTGAAGCGAAATCCTGGTTTCCTCCGGGCCCTTGGTCTTATGCCATTCCCATAGATTTGTGATCCGATGCACATGCACGTCGACCCCAATGCCCTCTGTTCTTCCCCAAGCCGCGCTGAGGCACAGATACGCCATCTTGGGGCCCACACCAGGAAGGCCCATGAGACCTTCGATAGTATCGGGGATGTCGCCAGCATATTGGTCGCGGAGGATAAGGGCGGTAGCTTTTATGTAGCGGGTCTTGTTGTTGTGGAAGCCGACGACATAGATAAGTTCGTTTAGCGTGACATGATCGACAGCGAGGATGTTTTCGAGGGTGAGACCTGGCGCGGGGAGCTCGGTTTGGAGCTGGCGCATAGCGATGGCGTTAGTGGTGTCTTTTGTTTGGGAGCCTATGAAGATTTCGAAGTTAGCACTGCTATTTTGCAATTGAATCGTGGGTTTTGAAACACGATTTCAGAGTTTGTCCTCCTACGGAATGTTGTTGCCACTGTTTCGCGTCTGACTCGGAAATGATTGACTCAGAAGATGAACTTACTGAGCATTAGGGCGATGAGAGTTTGAAAGCGTTTGTCCTTTATCTTATTAGTGGGTTTAGTCGGATTTGGAGGTTGTAGACGTACACGAGGAGTGAGATTCTCTTCTGCGAGCGTTTCACAGCCCATCGTGTCAACAGGCGCCAAGTGGAGCTTGCGCATCTCTCTCACAGCATCATAGATTTCTTCCCAATTTGCTGGCGGATGGATCTCTACTTCTCCTGCCGTATTGATCGTAGACTTTGCGTGCTGCCGCCGAGCTTTCTTGCCGCTCTTGGTGCTGCCATCTTCGACCTTAAGACCTGGCTTGTGAGGGGAGCTTCGCGTCGTTGTGACGGTAGAGACACTGGTAGCAGCAGTATCGAGTCCTCGCTTGCGCTTTCGGGAAGGGGAAGTCTTGAAAGGGACATCTTCAATGTCGAAGGCTTCTGCTGATGCTATAGACGAGAGAGAAGAGCCGTCATCGCTCGAGTCTTCCTGCTTTACATCCTCCTCTTTTTTCTGCTTTAGCGGAAGATCTTTAGTAGTGAGTGCATGTAGTGATGCTGCAAATGACCTTGTCTGTCGTCGAGGGGTAAAGTCAGAACGAGGTATTTGATTGACAATCTTTGCCGTCTCTTTTGCAATGCGGGACGTCTTCATGGGGTAAGTTGAACCACGGAGAACCTTACAATGTTGGACATCTTGATTCTATATCCCTGCAAAAAAGCCCCTAGATTTCAGCCCTACGGATTTGTCCGCTCGTCAACCCCCCGTTCACCGCAACACTCCACTGCCTCACAGCACATCATGCCTGCCGAAGACTACACGCCCGCCACCTCTGGTACATTGAAATTGAAAGGCGTTCAAAATTCGAGAATCTCCAAAAGAAAGAAACGCCCAAAACCTCCGCAGCCGTCATCCGGCAATCAAGACTCCACAACGTCACCCCCAACAGCAGGAGAACTTACGGCAGACAAAAATGGATCTGATGTTGGCTCCGAGCTGGAGAAACTAGATAAGAAAGGGCACGATGATGGTGTGGAGAAGGAGGAAATATCACTCCACGGCAGAGGAAAGACCGAAGCGCAGATTAGGCATGAGGAAAGGCGGCGGAAGAGGGTATGATCGATTGCTTCATCGGTTTGTTCTAGGCGTGCTGAATCATGGGATAGCTCGATGAACGCCTCAAGCGCGAAGGTACAAAGACTCATAAAGAGCGTGTGGAAGAGCTGAATCGATATTTGAGTAATCTGAGTGAGCATCATGACATGTACGTCCTCCCATTTCTTCATACGTTGAGGGTGGTGGTGGTGGCTCAAGAAAGGCATACTGATCAATGTGGTTGCAATAGGCCAAGAATCGGACCTGGATAACTTGGAGAAACATGCTGTTTACTGGGTATGGAAGGTTTCGCTTTTCAAAGTTTCCGAGCATGGCGTCTGGATGTACTTGTTTATGGATGGAAGCAGTGGACGAATGAACTCGTTGCCAACAGTAAAGGAAACACTATATTATTTTCAAGTTTGCAAGCCCACCCAGGCGTCGTGTATTCGTACATATAGATACATCAGCCCATATATTCGTTCCACATCCCCAGCCAATAGGCTCACCTGTCAACACTAAGGTATATGTACGCTCGCACAGGAATACCAGCCGACGTAAACCACCCACTCTCGTACACGGGACCAGCCTCAAAGATCATAAGGTGCCCAGCACCAGTCCGTGTCCGCGTCAAAATTATACTCAAAAGGCCACCCCCTCTGCAATTTCCAGCTGCTGGCGCTCATACTCACCTCTTTCCACTGGAGTCACGTAAACATCATGAAAGTTATCATCATCCGTATTTTCGTCGTCCTCGGAATAGTTGCTGGATCGACCGCGCTGTTGCCGAAGACCTGGAGATAAGCCTCGAGGTCCTGTTCTTGGGGAGCTTGGCGATGGCGGTTTCAGAAGCTGAATCTGCTGCTGCAACATTGCGACTTGATCTTCCAATTGGTGACGAGCAGTTTGCTCATGTCTAATTAAAGTGATAAGGGTTGAATAATGCTCAAACGTTAAACCACTAGAACTCGCTCGCTGGCCTGCAGGACCGGGCTTGAGAGTGGTAGCGATGCTGGTAGGTCTCGCGTTGGGTTCAACGCTCCTGCTTTCGTGTGCGATCCTGAAAGCCCCTTGTTGAGTAACAGGGGTATTGTCCAAGCTTGAGCCGTAAATAGTCGCTGGAGAATACTCCATATACGGAGCTGCAATACGTTCGGTGGGGTGTTGCGGAGCGGAAGATGCTGGAGAATGTTCGTATTCCGAAGTCCTAACAAGGGGAAACTGGCGGGAGCCGTGAGCTACCGGCGACGTCGAACCGGCCTGAAGCTTTGAGATCGCATATTCGAAATCCATAAGCTTAATCTCCAACGTGATCATCCGCTCTTCCAGACCGATATGCTCCTGGGTCTGTATGTCGCCTGCTGGAAGTCCGAAGTTGAAGTTGTTGCTAGCCTCGCCGACTTCCTCTACGTCCTCTTTGGGATTATCGTCAACGGGTTCCACAAAGCCTTCAACGATCGAAAGGCCAGGATCAGCCGTCACCCGCGGAGCCTCACTGCCGGAAAATTCTGCTGTATCCAGTTTAGGGGAAGTTGCATCCGTGCTGTCCCTCCAATACCTGATCTCGTCGCTTCTTCTTCTCCACCGGCGCCATTGAATAGGTGACATTCGGTGCTCTTTCGTAACGTTTCGGGTAGCACCAGCGCTTCGGGAACGCCGCCGTGGATTACTACCGCTGGTAACGGCAAATCCGATGTTTGCCCCATCCACGGCATGGTCATCGACATCATGTAGACCAAGGCCTGCCAGTGCCCGATTGACCGTTTCGGCTTCCTGGGCGCTGAATATAATGCTTGGTAATGATGCACGACGTGGCCGTGTAGGGGATTCTGGTGGAGTTCGTGCAGGTCTTGGGGGCTTTCCTTTCTCTACCACGCTAACGAAGGGAGGTGTCTGTATGGCGAATGGAGAGTGCGAGCCTAGTGCGCTCGAGCGCAGAACTTCTTGAGTCGGCGCTGAAATTGAGCGCTGAGGTGTTGCAGGTACTGGAGGTCGTGACACGCCAGATCCCTAAAAGGCAATGTTAGCGATGTGCAATGCCACTGGCGTGTAGTGACTCCTTGCGGACTTAGATGTGAGGCTTGTGTAGAAAGAATTCGACCTGCTAGCCAGAGGAGCGGAATTGCTGATTTAAACTCACTATATGATGAACTTCCGCCGGGGCAGGTAAGCTAATCCTATCCTTGGCTGATTTCCGGCCAAAGATCCGGCGAATGGCGGTTCTCAATCCACCACTCTTACGCTTCCGAGGGGTTGGCTTCGATAGGTCGTCCGCCATTGAATCACGGTAGGTCCCATTTCGTATTGGTGTCGGTATCCCGTCCGATTCTTTGGGCCATGCAGTCTGTTCTCGGTCGTTTAATGTGGACTGTCTATACAGAAGTCGGTGCGGAGACTTCTCCGGAATATTCTCGCTGTACACGTGCCCTATGAAGCTGCCGGGGCTAGCATCTCGAGACCAGCTCGTGCGAGGAATATATGTGCTCAATGGTTGTCCACTGATCGTTGAACCGTTGGAGGAGAAAGGATCATCAGAGACATGATTATACTCCAATGCCGTAGGAAGCTGCACGGCGTTGACAGTGCCTGTGTCATTGGACGTGACAGCTGATAAAGATAGGATCTGATTAGTATGACTTATTACATCGGCCATCTTATCAGCACAACCCCGCGGATTTCAATGTGAAAAGGCCCGTTCATCAAGCAAGCGACGCAAAATCCCCGACTGGCAAGCGCATCGCCGAGTAAGGGATTCGAGTAAATCCACTCTAATCCTGTGTTTCCAGGGCTCCTATGCCTGACTGTTCTTAATGTTCGAGCTGTATGCATGCAATAGAGAGGCGCGAGAAGGGTGTTTCAGAGAAGATATATATTATTGCCGGGCGTATCATCATATGCGGACCTGCATTGCCGAGAAATGGACGAGGTGGTCAGACAAGAAGGCGATGTCTGTCCGCTAAGTTCATCGACCAGCGAGTGGGAAGCACAGAACGAGATTCAAATGGAAAGGATGGTGTCAAGGCGCAACTAACATCAGTCGTATTGAGGTCTGATATTGAAATATTAGTTGGGAAGGGCCGGAGGGGCTCAGTTTTGAGATCGCCCCGCATCCTGGTACGAAATTCCTCAAAGACTACCACGACTACCCAATCAACATCATCCGTCTTCCCAACCACTGCGGCACTGCCACCCCACCTGCTCGTCGATCAAGCGCTCCGTCAGCGCTCGTAGCCAAGAGTTCGAAGAGGCAGTGCAGCGACGCCGACCTCCAACCTTGACTACGAAAGCAGCCTCGCAGCTTCCGGTGTCTGTGACTGGTGGCCGCGAGTGATGATCTTTAAGGCTATCAGCCACAGTACCGACGGAGCGGACCTTCAGAGCAAAGTCCAGGCGGATGATATCTAAAAGCACATTCGATAATCCTCCGCCAGTGGCGGATATTCTACGATGATAGGGAGCGTTACTGCCGTACTGGATGATTGGCCTGTCCTGGTTCGATTGGTGGATAGTTCGATTGATTATATTGCTATACATTCTTAGATTGCAGGGATACAGGCTAAGATGTGGAACGTCCATCACTTGCTTTTGGATATACGAGCCTTGGATATGAGTGTTGTTGAACCCCTACAATACTCCCAGCGAGTGCTGCAGTGGTCTCCGATACGTACTACAACCGACGTTCCTGTAGTTTGGGTATCCTTCTAAGTAGTGATGCCAAGCTGGAACTGAACGCTCGCTAAAGTTGTAGAAGCTACAGCGATGAGTATGTTACTCCTGTCTTGACACCCTAGGATTTGGAACCAAATAGCATATCAAGCATCTCTTGACTGGCTTCGAGGAATTCTTCAGCCACACCTAACTGCACGGTCAAGATGGGGGGCGACACACGTCTTATAAGCCCCATCTTAGCCTCCCGTGGGATATCGCGCTCAACGCTATTGACTTCTTAGTCCCCCAGAAGTTCCTCCGCCTAGCAATTAGAGTGCTATGTACAGATATTTCGACTTTAGTATCTGATTGCGAGGACGCTTAGCCCCCTGGTATTCGCACCCATGGAGTGACGGAGAGACGTCAAGGCCAAAGAAAGGAATCGGTACCGAGGCACATGTTCATGAGGCCTGCAATAACGAGTGATTTCCGGGTAACTGTTGGTAGAACGACAGTGAAGATACGTGTGGGTTCTCTTGACAATGAGCAGAGCTATCAAGGCGCGGAAATACTCGGTGGCCTTTCATCTAACCAAGTCTATCCAAGATCGAGTGCCTCGCAGAATGCTACATCACTTGTCCATTTCTCTCGAAGCTAGCAGCGAAGTTATTATGCGCATGGGCAAAAGGTGCGCGGGCACTGTTTGTAAGCCTACAGGAGAAAGACATCGTGCAGCTGCACCATTGGAGTGTTTCATTCCCTCGCCAGTGGCTGCCCTTCAATATTCGTCCATTATGCATGAGCTATGCACGCGGCATCAGGGTGTAGTACGGTAGGTGAAAATCATTCTAATTGTACATCGATAAAGCCACTCTGCAGCACAATGCTTGTGCTGAAATTCGGAGCTCCTTAAACAGCAGTAGTACCGCCATATCCTATCGTCTTATTTTCGTCCCCTTGCTCCTACTCACACACTCCATCTCCCCTCCCAACAGAATCAAATAATTGTTCGCGCACATGCAAAACTCCTCCTTACTATCCACAAATCGCAAGACACGCATCCGCTAGTCTTCCTAGATTGGCGAGACCTCTTCGGCTTGCATGCCTTTTGAACCCTGCGTAGCGACGAATGAAACTTTTTGTCCTTCTTTCAAGCTTTTGAAGCCGTCAGATTTGATTGCTTTGAAGTGGACGAAGAGATCATCTCCGGATTCTGGAGTAATGAAGCCAAAGCCTTTTTCGTCGTTGAACCATTTCACGGTTCCCGTCTGACGGTTAGACATTGGGGCCCTTGAAGATGTTGTCAGCCCATATTCCAACAAATGATGGTTCCCGCAGAAGAACGTCAGCCTACCGATTAAATCCGAAGGCAATTAATGTATTTTCAGGACCGCCGGTAGCTTGGTTCGGATCCGGACGAAGTTCGAATGCAATGGTTGCGTTGGAAGATATTACTCTGGCACCTGTTTTATGGAATGAAATTGGAGGACCTGTTGGCATTTATAGCAGAAATCAAGTAGAGCGGGTCTCCTTCTCCTGTGAGCGCTCAATGCACGATGGTACGCATAAGGTAAAGGTCATAGTGACGATATATACTATATATCGTTCGCGATCCGGACCTGCGAAGAGAAGGGCTTTACTCTAGCTGCAACGAAAACATGCGGCGTCGCTTGTACGCAGTTCGCGTAGGGTTGGAGGGTTTCAGCGATAGCATGCTGCTACAATATTCTAGCTGCACGGGCCTACAAGTGTCATTGCCCTGCTGGTACAGCACCTCCTCTGCTGCAATACCGAATCAGACCAACAATGGAGCAAAAGATCAATCATCGGTCCATTGGAGGCTGTAAGAGGATTATTCCTGAGATCGCTCTGGCATTCCAACCTCTTAACTAAACCTCTTAAATGGCGCGAAGGTACATAGAATTGATATCGTACTTTGATTCCGCATAAAGCTCGCCTATACTGCCTTTGCAGCCGCCCTCGCAGGAGCATCTTGGTACCCCTGCTATACCAAGAGCATGTTGTAAAGTGCTTTTCGCCCTCTCTTACTACCTTTGCTGGGATCTCCTCCGGATTTTCATTGGGCCTTCTGAATGCTGGTCGACTATTCTCGTGCGTTTTCATTGAGGATTTCCCCTCGTCCATGATTCTGGCATGTACTGCAGCAACCCAATATTGGAACGCGCTAGAACTGTCATACATCCTGTTACTGCAAAGCAGCACTTTTCACTACCAGCTTTCCGTCTTCCTAGGATATATCATAAGACCTTCGATCTGACAGAACGTTCTTGCGGACCTCGTCAATCAAATCTGCTGGTAGCCGATGCATGCTTCTACAGTGAATATCAAGCAGGGCGAAAAATATGAAACAGCACTACAAGAACACCATACTAGGTCGTCACCGGCTGTCTACAGATCGCGTTGAGCTTGGCAACACCCCGGTTTGTTCGTGTTCCCAATTCAGACTATGAGGTTAAACTTGAAAACGTAGACACAGGCTAACGGGAAGGTCGAAGAAGGCCTTGATCTCGACTAAATCTCCCACCTTTACTTCTTACAAGCGACTCTATATTGCTAATTGAATTAAGTCTGGAAACCATTTCTGCCATGTCGATTGATTGCAATCGGAGATGAGGCTAGATGTTCCCTCGTTTTGACAATTCCTTTTCTACAAGACGTTAATCTGCTCGTCACACATTGTTGCAACATATGCTAGCTTCTTCCTGGTCATGCTTTTGTTCTGCTTCACTTTGGATAAGTTAAACCCCATTTCTTATAACCTTTCCTGCGACCAGAGATTCGTTGACCTCTGGTCAACCTCATCTAAGGCTAACCGGCCACCGAAGAGTTGTGAAAGCGATCCATATTAGGAAAGTTTACTCCGAAGAGAAATTCAAGTCAACTGCCGACTACAACAGCAACAACGTGGGTTGTGACGCCATTAGCACATGACTCTAATCAACCCCAGAGCAGTTGCGCTTTTTCCACGGTGAGCTTCGACATGTGCTTGGTGGAGAATATAGTAATGTCATTTACGAGATGGAAAGCCACCGACGAGCCATAAATGTGCTGGGCCGACTTCAAACCATGCCGAGTCTCCTATGTCTTGAGGCCATACGCATCTCCTGCACAGTGGTCTTGATTCGAATTGATAGGCAATCAGGCACACCTACAGGCGCCCAAGGATGAGTTGCTGATTTGGCTGCATTAAAAAATAGTAGCCCAATGGGAAGGACTTTGAACTTACTGTAATGTAGGGTGTTTTGACAGGCGCCCGCCCTGGTAGTGAGGCGTCAAACCAGCTGCACGGTCACGGCCACGGCTCACTACGGCTCACTGCAGGATTTTAGCGCTCGTTTGTATTGTTAATCTTCCTCCTCCTCAAGAGTATCCGCCTTGGGCTTCAGATCTCTGAGCAGATTCTACGCCATATCAATTGCAACACCTGGTGATGCTCGATCCTTGGGCATGCTTCTGGCGAACTTGTGCACGAGTCGAACATGGCCTTCGGAGCTACCAAAGGCCCAGCCTTCGTATATAGGGCACCTTCCTAGTCGCTTTTTGACTTTAAATCTCTCGTTGCAGCATCTTTTCGATTCGGCCGTGTCTTGGGGAGAGCGAGTCGGCTATTCCTGCGTCTTTCAACTGTTACTGGCTAAGGTAGCCCCACGACTCCTTCAGGCCACTCAGCAGAAGGATTATTCATTCAAAAATGCTAGGTTACTAATCTAACACCCCCGCCGCCATGCAGCCGTTGAAAATATCCTATGTCGATCTTAATAAAGTATCTGTAATCAAGGTGGTATTCAGCGTCTATATGTCTATATAATCCGCCAAAATTATCGTTGCCTTGTGTATCATCTCAAAGGTCCTGCTTAGATTGATATTGTCATTTGTTAACATATTTACAATTCTCTCCAGCTTCCCTATAGTTGCATCTACAGACATGGCAGATAAGAAGATTGAAGAACTCTTAGCCCGCAACAAGTATCATCCGCCCATTGTCAACTAATGCCATCACTGACCATAGACTAGGGAATACTCGAAAACATACAAGGCTCCCTTTTTACTGGCGCAGCTACAAGCTTCAGGACCTCCTCCTTATCCTGGAATTGCCATCCGTACGAGCCTTTCATCCACAAGAACAGAGGCAGCGTTACTGACAAACCCGCAGTTTGCTGTGTCGACGCGCGCCTACGGCCCGAAGACTTCTTCCAATTGACCAAAGGCGGTTCGTAATCATCTCATCACACATCCCTCCTGCGACTACTTTGATGAGTCCATGACGGTTTGAAGAGGTCCCTGTTGTCCGTAACGCTGGCGGTAGAGCTATGGACGCTATGCGTTCTCTACTTGTATTGGATGCTGTTATTGGCCTGGGGACCGTTATCGTCATTCACCACACAGGTAAAGCTCTCTATCTCTATTGTGCACACCTCCTCTGCTATTCCGGGATGGTAGAGCCGCATTAAGAACGATGCAGTTAACAACAACAACAACCCGTAGACTGTGGCCTGACCCGCGCAACCGACGAGGGTATCCGTAAAGGCCTGAAAGACATTGCTCCAGAGCACGCGCACGAGATTGACGGCATGAAGTTTGGGGAGATCAAAAAGTCCGTCTTTTACATATCGTCCCCCCTTTGATCGACTTTTTCTCCGGAATTGCTCCAGCAAAAGCCTGCTAACGCTTCGCTTACTACCCAGCCTCACCGATACCGTCCAGGAGGACATGGCCATCCTCAAAGCATCGCCGTATTTCAAGAACGATGTCACAGTGCTCGGGTACGTTTTTGATCTCGAAAAGGGGACGTTGGCCGAGGTGGTGCAGAAGTGATGTGCTTGAGGAAACTGGTCTACTATGGGAGGGGTGATCACTATCAAAGCTGAGCACAGATCAGAAGTACCATTATAGCTATGAATATTTATACCTCTTATGACCGTTAGGCATGTACATCTCACATCCCCTCCAACCCCCCTCAAACCCACGCAAACCGACCTAAAGCTCCCAGCCCTATTTCCACTCCAACATTAATCCGCCCCACGGCACTGACGATGTGCCCTCCTATCGTTCCAAACAAACGTCCCAAGACTTCCTTCCTCCAAACCCCTCCTCGCACAACCGTTCGAAATTCACGAACCAATCCAATTTGCATCCGAGGTGGATATATGCGCGATTTTCAACGGACTAGGATCCTGGCTTGTGCAACTCCCTGCGTATCATATCCACCTTTCCCTTGTTCTGAGATTGTGATACCAGCAGTGATCTTTTCGAACGGGGTCCTCCGTTTCGGCTATTTGCCCTTTCGAGGCCCTAGAGGTGGTGGTGGTGGTGGTGGTTTCCAACAATGGCGTAATGCTGTGGGAGTGTGCGAAGACGACTCTTTCGTTGATGGTTGAACTCTCTCGCGCTCCGCCTCTCCGCGGAAATTTACCCCTGTTGTTGTTGTTGTTGTTGATGAAGGCGCTATTGTATGTTATTCTTTGGCTGTTTGCAAACATCCAGGAAGAGGATTTGGCGCGATAGCAACCCGTCTACTATGTAGGTGGACAGATCGTAGCTTTGGAGTATTATGTGGCTTTGTGGAAAATTCTTTGCTCCGTTTGTTGCTGTGCGTTTTGAGATTTCGGTGGAATGAGGATGGGGTTTGTTGATAAGTTGAGGCGATATGATGAAGTTTCAAAAGACCTCTTTGGTGTTGCTGTTTGCAGAAGGGGGTGTGTGTTTCATTCGGAACGAGCATTTGCCAACGCTCCCGTAGCTATAGTCAGTTCGTTCTTACATGAGTTATTGTGGAAGTCCATAGGCCGCAATGTACGTTATCAAGCATCCGACTTCTTTTTCGCGCAGGATAGCTGGCTGGATCTAAATAGTTGCTGTATTCCTATCTTCCTCGAAACGAACTTGCTTTTCGGTCAATCGTTCCTCTGGAGTTGTGAGATAATCTCCACAATAGCTTTTGCCCTGACCAAGTCGTTCCTTGCATTCCATTCCGGACATTTGGTTAACGCCAGCAATAATTATCAAAGAAATGCCTCCCAACCCACAGGAGGATCACTTTCTTCGGTCTGGCACCTCGTCCGATAAGTGCACCTGAGCTTTTTTCATCTAGCTAAGATGGAAAGGAAGGATCATTGTTAAATCGCTTCCCAGCCCGTCGTCTTGTTGTTGAGTGCTGCTGCTGGTACAGCTCGACAGCTCTACGAAGCTCGTCGTCTTCTTCCTCTGTGCAACGAGTCCCGGACATGATGAACGGAAATTTGGCATTTTGTGGAATGATTGCTGGAAACTGAGTGAGGTTAAGAGGGATGAAATTCTGGCTGGCTTTCTAGCGCTCATCGTGGCCGACCCCTCTCGCTGTATGATGGCTTGACTTACACCAATCGTGGACCAAGACCTTGAGTACCCCAAAGTCTCTGCCTGCCTTTGTGAAAAGGCAGGTCCACTGTTTATGCAATGTTGAAGTGCTGGGGGGATTCCGGTTGCTGCTTTGAACTATTTTATATTCAGGGTAGACTTGCGGCCATGAGGTCGCCAATACATGGTACTGTTTGGTTGTCAAATGGATCCGCCATGGTAGCTGGCCAAGATGACAGGCTGTTACCGCTCTGGCCTGTTGTTTCCTGGAGGCATTCTTTTCGTGTTAATGTGTTTTTTTACGTAGGATTGGTTTCTTGCCATTGCATATCTGATCGCTGATACTGTCTTTTCTCGACAGAGAAGAGTTTTATGTCAAATTCGACTTTTCCAAATTGAAATTCTTGATCAGCATGAAAGGCTCAATAGTGAAGCTACTACGAGTACAAAAACATAAAAACAGACCTATAAGATAAGATAGTAATTAGTAGTAAGCATCAGCAATCAGACCATATATCATTATATATTCTTTATCACACTCACAGTCCTTTTCATTCTCGTCCTCACCCTTCGCATCGTCTCTCTCGTCACGCTGCACTGCCATTATATGGCTCAATACAAGGTGTCCAGTGCGAGACAATGAGACTTTCGCTTACAATAGTAATTTATTCGCTTTCGTTTACAACAGCAATAAAACAGAGCTGAACTATTTCATGAAAGTTCAATAACGATAGTTCTGATTCCGCCGAGTATTGGTTGATGCGACAGTTGTTAAGTAAATGGGCGAATGAAAGGATTAATAAAACGAGTAGATTGCTGAAGAAGCACATTGACTCGTAGATGCATAACCATGGAGTATAGCTGAGCAAGTACTACAAACGAAAAGACGTCGATGACCTAACCGACATTCCAATAGGAAGAAGGAGAGGAAGAGTTAGTAAGAAGCTCAGAAACGGGTGCTAACGATCAACTTCGGTACTGGTACGAAGTTTCTTGATTTCTCTTAAATGACGACGACTCCCCTCATGGCCACCAAAAGCCTTGAAAAATACGTTTAGAGACAAGCCTAAAGTACGGACAGATTGAGTGTCACCGCGTCCACCCCCTCTTGGGTCGCATCTATCATCCCCTGCCACGCGACGTGAGCGATCATCTTGTCCGCCGTCCTCGCTTTGCTGACCCATCATAGGTGTCAAGCACGGTGGGGAGGGAAATTTGTTACTCCTCCCACTACCTCAGCCGAAACACGCACCCAATGGCCTGAAGGCAGATGCTCGCATTACCGAATACACTCATGAAGATGACGTGGTTACAGTCTTTCAACGTCGCTGCCCTTATCATTGAACTTGTCAACCGCCGCCTCGCGCTCCCCCAGCTTATGGACGAAGCGGATATCAATCACTCAAGATTCTAAGTTTTTCAGAAAGAACCCCACATTCCACAGGATGAGAGGTCGGTCACAGAACATCAGGAGCTACTTGCCCTTTTCCGTACAGATCTGGTGGGTCAAGCCTGCCAGTCACTTCAGCTTGGCAGATGGCCCAACAATATACACCCCCATGCAGACTTCTTCTCAGTATGGGGCGTCTCAGGGCAAACCGTGGTTATCTCGTGGTATCGGCTCGCTCCAGAATCCGAGTGTTTCTATTCTTCGTGCACTTTCCATCGCTGCTAGTGCCAGACCTTTCTTGGTGCTAGACTTGTGCAGCTCGGGGTTCAGGTCCGCCTGGTAGAGCTGCCAATGGATGCGCATTTTCGTGCACGATCGGACGTGAAACGACTTTCTACAGAGTGACTTGTAATCGCTAACGTCCTATGAGATTAAAACCCAAAATGTGTAAACAGAGATGAATTCTTTCTTGCTACTACTACACTCTTTCTAGCATAGCGAAGCGAACATAAGTTTCGGTTGATTGTGAGCAATCAAGTCTTGATCGAATATTACTCACGAACGTAAGTATCAAAGTTCGATTGCTTGATTTCATCTATCATCATTGCGACGACTACATTTTCTTCATGATCATTTACTATTATCGCAGATTGTTTGCAGATGTATGCTTTCGCTGTGAATTTATGAATTACCAATAATCTATTAATTCAAGATTGATAGATTACTTATCTTATTATCACATATGCTTTCTTCTTCATCTTCATATCTACAAAATACCTCCCCAGGCATGATGACAATTTTCCCCTCCTATTAATCCGATATCAATCAGCAATCAGTATTCTATTAATCATTGACTAATCCTCTGTATTTTTACCAACTCTTTCTTAAACCACCATGATTAATCAATGATCAATGAAATATCAGTGAATGACCAATCGATTTTTCTTTCAGAAATACAATGACAGTCCGGATTAATCGAGGATTAATCAAGGATTGCTCCTTGTCACAAATGAGATTTTTACTCACTTGATTTTTCACCCACGCCGGGTGCCACTCCGGCCTTGTGGTCAAGGCTTCGTATACCTTGTAAGCCTCTGTATCTTTTATTGAAGGCATTTCGTCAACGACTAGTCTTCTATTCAACTTATTAGGTTGAATGATTGATTATCTATTGATGAGTTGTTGGTTGTAAGAGTAAAGGTTTGTGCGACCCTGAAATCTATGTATGAGCTCGGGCGTTAGCGTGGGTCTTAGCTTCGGATGATCGGCAGGGTCGCGCGACCTCCGAGCGGGGTCGCGCGACCTACATCCTCAGTCTTCATTGCTTGGGAATATCTTGTTCCATTGTGTGAGAGGCCTTTTTCTTATCATGGCTCAGTCACGTAAGAAGCCAAGGCATAATAACTGCGATATTCTTACCCATGATAGAATTGATTCCAAGGGGTCAAATCCGTCAGGTGTGTCAGGATTCATCTATTGGTCTTATTGCTTGCTGACTGCAAGAGATAGATTCGGATGTAATGGGATTGGCTTCGTCGTCGCATTTCAGATCATGAAGGATTATAGAGGAGGTTTTGGAAATAGAAGATCAAAGTCTCTCCAAGCATTTACCTTTGTAAATTTGAAAGTGCTCTAACCTGATGGTGGTCGAATTAAGGCGTTGCGTACCAGACATTCCTTACTTCGTATCTCAAGGTTGCTCATTTTTTTGCAAGTCGACATATAGTAAGTGACTTGCCGCTTCGGGGGTTCGAGCGGAAAGATGATAAGATATATCCCAGCGATGAGGTACCCTGCGGGAATGCACGTGAACAACGATGTTACCGTTCTACCACAGGTTTTGCATTCGTGCAGATGTTGCTGACAACCGTTAAAATTGCTCTGGAGTTAGGAATGCTGATCGGATTTTGTGCTCACTCCACTGAAGGTACAGCGTTCTGAACGGATGATTCTTGATTTCTCCCACCGTAAGGTGCATATATAATGTCTATTTGAGCGCACAAATCGCACTCGTTGGCAGGCGACCCTTCTTCTTCATCCTGCCCTGGTGGCAGGTCCCACAAAGAGAAACCCTTTGCTTGTAGGTGCACCAACGGATCTTGACTGTGAGACATTCATACCGAACAATATGGCTCATTACGCAGTAGCAGTGGTCTGCACATATAAGAGGAATATCGAGAAACAATAGACATCGACAGAGCAGTATAGGATTGGGGCGCCTTTGGTGATCAGATCAAGGGATACGATGGTTATATTAACATTATATCACAGCAGCGTACGCACCGATAACAGAGATGAGAAAGGGGGAGATATGAGTCTCAAGCGCTTTTTTGCCGTCTCGTTGACTTGAGTTTGCGTTCAGTATGTTCAGACTTATCATCTCCGTTATGGTCGGTGATCTGAGATTGTTGAAGTCGGTTTTGGCAAGACATAGAACGATATGACAGCCATCAAGGGGCAAGTTTCGTTGGCTTTGATTAACTGCAGTCATACACTATGATCAAATTGTACGCTGATATGAGTGACAGATGACGTGGCAATTTGCCCACGACAATGGCGCCGGCATAGGTGTAGCAGCCGTCATGATAGGCTGGACTCTCGATTGGTCTGATCCATTACGTCGGTTTTGAACGCTCCTAACGTCTTGGACTTTGCTTTGGTTTTCGAGCCAATGTAACGTGATACGTTCGACGCTGAGATTTCCGACCCTGTGGTTGTCCCGTCGACTCCTTCTCCCGGAAACTGTTCATCTTCTTCGATATAATGCTATACATCTTATCAGAACCAGGTGGCTAGGGTACTCGCCACAGTCAATGCGACTGGTATGGGCAGGATTTGAGGTCTTGATGATTATGAGGTAGCAATTTTCAAGACGGGTTTGGCAAATCGTCTGTTGATGCCCTTGAGAGCCGGGACAATGAGTTTTCTGCTATTTTGCTAGAACAGTCGTAAGCCTATCTGCACTGTATATCCTCTGTATCTATTTTTCTCCTCGAGGCCTTTGTCATTGGTTCCACTAGTTCCGTGATAGCCATGAAGTATATGGAATAGGTAAAGGTTAAATAACCGAAGGATCACGATTCCCCCTTAGGATATATTTCATTTTCCAGCGCATCAACCATGCTTTAATCATAAGGAAACAACTAGAAACTCATCACACGGTCCGATCGGGAGTTGAGCTGTGCTTTGTACACGGCCATTAGGTGATTCGCGGAAGATTACAGACGTTACAATATATTGCAGTGAGATTGGACCTCTCTGTTCGCTGGGCGATTTACTCCAGGTCTGGTGTGGAGTAACGTTCTGTAGCATTTGCTCGTTGACAAGGATCTAGTGACTAGCTATTCGGATGTGAGAGGCAGTAAAAGTATCTATCGCCATCCACGTAGGTCCTTCCACACGAGAGAAATGCCGAATTCATTGCTGTAATTCTTGGACTAATTCCAGCGAGTGAGGGGAGCAGTTTTAAGAGTTTCTATTATGAGCTGTAGTTAATGGCTTGACTTGAGCACGAATTAGCTCAAGAGCTTTGCTGTTTGGCCCCTCCATGTGGTTTTTCTATGTCTCGATTATCCAGGTTATTCATGGGAAGAAGCAGTATTTGAGTGTCCGTTCATTGGCCAATGCACTGCGTTTCTATTGAAACTAAGAGTACCAGGTAAGATTCGGTTTTCCGATTTTAGGGTGCGTCATCTCTGAAGTCGGGTCCGTATAGGAAAGCTCTAAATCAGCCAAACATTCCGGGTAAGTTCTGAATTGTGAAGCTTCAGCTTTTGAAGTCACTAAAAAGCTATTCCTTCAATCGTCTTTTCTTGTCTGCTCATGTTATTTTCAAACCATCTATTCTTCAAGTCCTACCCTGTCGGTCAGGTTCTTCTTCGATACTCGTACATGATGTTGACAGGCTCGTTCAAAAATACCTCATCTGCTAGCTGTTTCATCATCAATCTCAATCTTTGCTCGAGTTTTTGAAGATGAAAGTGAGTAAGTGACACACATGCGTTCAGCGTTCTTGCATTCTTTGTCTCATAATGAAAGTCTTGCAGCAGCTTTATTGTAGCTGCTAATGATAGAGAATCGAGATAGTCAAGAGTTTGTTTTCATGAACTGAAAACTTGTACACAAGAACATTCTCTGCTCCGTCACTATCTTCGTTCATGAGTTTTCAACTGTTTGATAATGTGACTTCTGAATCTCTGATCTGATGTTTTCAGTTGCAGTGACAATGGTGACTTCTTCAACGTCAGCAACAGTCTCGCTCATTTCTGTCTTTAAATTGTATTGTAGAAGTATTTTCTCATTGTTCACCTTTAAGTTCAGTGTGAAAGCGAGTTTCTGAGCATCGTACTACTCTGTCAATTCAGACGATGCTGAAGTTATTGAGATTGAAGAATGTAAGAGCAATAGAAGTTGTATGCGTGATGATTTCGAAGAAATTGATGTAGAAAGTTTCAATGATAGGCTTGATGCATTCAATATCGGCAGACTTTGTAATGCAGACTCTGATGAATTGAGACGAGAAATCATACTGACATCACTTGCAGCTATTACAAAAGAATAGTCTTCGTGCTTCGATGATCTAAATCTTTTCTCGAACGAGAACTCAGTTGTGAATGTTTAAAGTGAGAATATTGCAGCATAATCTTCTGAGCAGGCTGAAGTTCTTCAAATACTGATTTGTTGATGCGATTGCGAAATAGAGAGAATTCATGCTTTCTAATCAATCTTTCTTGAACTTGATGCTAGCACTTGTGTCTGTTGTAGTGAAAGAAGATGTTAAAGATTCGATATTAATAGCAAATCTCTCAGTCGATTGATTATCAACAATTCGCTCAGTCGATTGATTAAATATTTTTCTACGCTATCTGCTGCGTGACACATGAGTTATGTCCTCCTGATGATCATAGCCGAGCATAAATATAGTGTAAGGTCTGTTGCTTCCTAATCACAGGTTCAAGGGGTATCGAGCTTGAGATGTGTGTCCTCGATTCTGAGGTTGGTTTAGTTGTGCGTGGTGGATCTCCTGCTTTGATAGCTGTGGTTCTTCGGCTTCGCCAAAGCGCTCTCCGTCGTCATCATCGGCCTCAGAATCTTTGGCTGATTTTGCTAATGCCATGATTACATCCATTGCTTGGGCTGCCGACCTCAATCGTGTAGAAGCCTGTGATTCGGATCGGAACTCTTTGCGTCTCTGGGTGACACATATCTGATCATCCAATGGCTTTTAGTCGGCTTGTCCAGTCCTCCGGCGCTTTGAAAAGCCATGGAACACCCAATCTCACCCCTTTCGTCCCCAATCAGGAGGTTGGTTTCATGCGCTAGAGCATAGTAAAATATCTCCCCTTACTTGAGGTTTGCCGAATCTTGAGGCATGAACACTTCCATAGCTTTTTCGTGTAGTGACCTATTGATTCCTTGAATGAGGGAGAGAATTACAAGACACCTGTTATAATGGTGAATTTCACGTCCAAAGGCCCTCATCAAACATACCTATCCAGCTAACCATTTTGGCCTTTGACCTCCATGTTTTGATCTTTTAGGCATGGTGATTTCCAAACTCCTTTCAGGGTTGAAGAATGGCCTAATGATAGGTTGTGCTGCACACCGAGCGTCATCTGTGTTGGTTCTGCTTCCCCAGAACGTGTACTTACTGTTCGCTACATCGTCCAAATATCATAATGCTCCGGAATCAGCCAACAACTATCGATGGAAGAAGTTACTTTATTCGGGTTTTTCAAAAATTATTAAATTTTTTAATGAACAGGTCCTCTGTCTT